>OGQE01000164.1_pt1 | contig 75216 bp, 68 predicted proteins | sample 1553131 | NCBI WGS metagenome assembly OGQE01 (sample SAMEA2579929, study PRJEB22360) | human gut metagenome | biome: human gut; feature: human-associated habitat; material: faeces | place: Denmark | collected 2008/2010
CAAAGTTAAAAACTTTATGGATATAAACAGGCAGATAAGTGCTGAAAAATATGTTGATGGATGCATAGAAAGTTTAGGCTTAGTTTTTTGGAATGTTCATAAGGAGTGTCCCTTATACCTTCTTTTGAATAATGCAAGAATTATTTTTCAAATTCTTTCCCGATTGTTTTGACAGGTTTTAAACCGTTATCAACACCTCTGTTAACAGAAAAGAACTACCTTTGCAATCGAAATGTAATAGAAGGAAGAACGTATGCGAAAACTGAAAATAACAGAGCTGAACCGTATCAGTGCCGAAGAGTTTAAACAGGCAGAAAAACTGCCTCTGATAGTAGTGTTGGATGATATTCGTAGCCTGCATAATATAGGTTCCGTGTTTCGTACCTCGGATGCTTTCCGTATCGAGTGTATCTATCTGTGTGGAATAACGGCTACTCCTCCCCACCCCGAAATGCATAAGACGGCTTTGGGCGCAGAGTTCACTGTTGACTGGAAGTATGTTAATAACGCTGTTGATGCTGTTGATAACCTCCGCAAAGAAGGATATATTGTCTATTCGATAGAACAGGCGGAGGGCAGCATTATGTTGGATCAACTCGAACTGGACAAGACGAAGAAATACGCTATCGTAATGGGAAATGAAGTGAAAGGGGTGCAACAGGAAGTGATTGATCATTCGGATGGCTGTATCGAGATTCCCCAATATGGTACCAAGCATTCTCTGAACGTGTCTGTAACAACGGGTATTGTCATCTGGGATTTGTTCAAAAAGCTGCGTTGACAGTATAAAATCAGTCGGTTAATAATTAGTTAATAAGTGGTTGATATCGTAGTTAACTTACTATTAATCAATATTCTTTTTCTGTTCATAATTGTGTGGGGAGATAAGAGAGTATTGTAGTAACCTACTCTTAGATGAGTCTGATTGATTCAGTGTTTATTAACCATCCTGTTTCAAGCTGTTATCAGATGGCATCACAGCTATTAATAGCTGACTTCTCAGGTGTTAATACACTACGTGACAAGTATTAACACCTGAGAAGTCAACTGTTAATACCCTGAAAATCAGATAAAGCGGGGTAATTTTCCTATGGTGATAGTGGAATTAGATTTAATAGAAATATGATGGTTAATAACAACGTTGATAACCTTATAACAAGGTGAGTCAGATTTGTCCGTTCTCTACCAGCAGCACGACTCTTTCCGTCAGTTTATCTTCTCCCAACGGATCATATTCCTTTTTCAGACTGGCACCGAACAGTGCAGCGAACGTCTGATAGAATCCTGCTTTGAAAGGTCCCATAAATGCTTTTACCAGTTCATAACTAGTAGAATTGCTTTGTCGGTCTATCAATTTAATCAAGAGTTTACCCTGTGCAAAAGAGAGTTTCTTCATCCGTGCGGTATATTGTTCTTTCAATCCTTTTTCCACACGTTTCAGATGTTTCTGACGTGCCTTTTCGTTGGGTAATGTCTGAAGATATTCGTAAGTTTCGATGATAGCCTGGTTAATTTCTTTGGAGATAGGATATACCTTCTTTACGTTACGTACCAACCGATAGTATTCCAGACGTTCTTTTTCATTCTTGAATTTAAGTGGGCGGAAGATATAAACAGTTCTTAACTGGATACATGGAATGGTATCTCCGTTGTAGATACACATCGGAACCAGGTATCCGTTGATGCTCTGCTTATCCTGTGCCTTCATTGTTAATGAACAGGCGATAGCGAACATCATCATTATTACTATGTTAAGCCTCCTTTTCACGCTACAAAAATAGAATTAAAATTTCATTATTCAGACATTTCCTTTAGACGTTAACCTATTTAAAGTATCTTTGCAGCCTTGTCTGCAAAAATGCAGGGAAATAACGTCGATTTTATTAATGAAAAGTACTCAACTGTTTCGGTTGATAAGTATTATAAACAGCCTGTTCATTATTCCTGCTTGTAGTGCTCAAAACCCATCTGAGGACCTTATTGAAGAGGTTTTCGAAGATTTATCTGTTAACAACAGTGTTGATAATGCTGTTAATGAACCCAACTGGGAGAATGAACTGGAAGAACTGTCCGTCCGCCTTCACGAACCTGTAGATTTAAACCGGGCTACCCGTCAACAATTGGAACAATTTCCTTTTCTCAGTGATGTTCAGATTGAACATCTGCTGGCCTATATATATGTGCACGGGCAAATGGAGACCCTTTATGAACTTCAGTTAATAGAGGATATGGACAGGCAGACCATTCAGTATCTATTGCCTTTCGTATGTATCAAAGCTATTAACAATGAGTCGTCTTTTCGGTGGAGAACTATGTTGAAAAGCACTATGAAGTATGGGAAGAATGAAGTGCTAACTCGCATAGATATACCGTTTTACAAGCGAAGAGGTTATGAACATACCTATTTGGGACCTTCTGTTTATAACTCTGTTAAGTATGCTTTTCGTTACCGCGATCAGCTCTATGCAGGTCTCGTTGCGGAGAAGGATGTCGGAGAACCTTTCTTTGCTCTGCACAATCGTCAAGGGTATGATTATTATTCTTTTTATCTTTTACTCAAAGATTGTGGGTGGTTAAAAACATTGGCTGTTGGTAACTATCGGTTAAGTTTCGGACAGGGGCTGGTAATCAGCACGGATTACTTACTGGGAAAGACCGTATATGCCTCTTCTTTCAACACCCGCAGCGGAGGAATCAGGAAACATTCTTCTACTGACGAAACTAATTATTTTCGGGGAGCGGCGGCAACCGTAAGCATTACAAAACAATGGAGTGTATCCGGCTTTTACTCACACCGTTCGCTGGACGGTGTGCTGACCGATGGCAAAATAACTTCTATCTACAAAGCCGGACTACACCGCAGTCAGAAAGAAGCCGATAAGAAGAATCTATTCACCATGCAGCTGACCGGTGGAAACGTAAGTTATCAACAAAACCGTATCCGTCTGGGTATCACCGGTATTTACTATGTTTTCAACCGACCTTATGAACCGCAACTAACAGGTTATTCCCAATACAATATTCATGGAAATCAGTTTTATAATTTAGGCATAGACTATGCCTGTCGCTGGCATCGTTTCTCTTTTCAAGGAGAAGTGGCCATGGGTAAACAGGGAAGTGCTGCTTTGAACCGTCTTCAGTATTCACCGGTGGAAGGAACTCAGTTGATGATCGTACAACGATACTATTCATATAATTATTGGGCTATGTTCGCCCATTCTTTTGGGGAAGGAAGTACGGTTCAGAATGAGCAGGGGTATTATCTGGGATTGGAAACCTCTCCTTTTCGGCACTGGCACTTCTTTGCTTCCTTCGATCTGTTTTCTTTCCCGTGGAAGAAATACCGGATCAGCCAGCCTTCCCGTGGAGTAGACGGATTGTTTCAGGCTACGTTTACTCCGCACAGTCATCTGACGATGTACTTAAAATATCGATATAAACAGAAAGAACGTGACTTGACAGGTAGCAAAGAAAAACTAACGCTTCCTATTTTTCATCACCAACTCCGATATCGTTTGAACTATTTTGGGGGAGATGTGTTTAGCAGTCGTACAACTTTAGATTACAACCATTTTCATTCTCAAGACAGGGCTGCTAGTAAAGGATATCAAGTTACACAAATGATATCCTCCCAACTGCCTTGGACCAGGCTGTTTGCTGACGTTCAAGGCAGTTATTTTTCTACAGACGATTATGACTCGCGTGTTTATGTATCGGAGAAAGGATTGCTTTATACATTTTACACTCCGTCCTTCCAGGGGCGTGGATTCCGTTGTGCCGTCCGTCTGAGATATGAACTGAATGAACATTGGATGTTGATAACTAAGTTCGGAGAAACGATCTATCTCGACCGGAATGAAATAGGTTCCGGCAACGATTTAATACAGGGAAATAAAAAAGCAGACGTACAAATGCAACTTCGTATTAAGTTTTGAATTATCTTTGCCCTGCATAGGAGAATATCTGAATAGTGTACATTTAATTGTTAATACTAAATTGTCAAATCGTAAATAAAATGACTATTATTTTTCCTTCCCCCATTTTCGGCCCTGTTCATTCCCGCCGTTTGGGCGTATCTTTGGGAATCAACTTATTGCCGGAAGACGGTAAAGTTTGCTCGTTCGACTGCATTTATTGTGAATGTGGCTTCAATGCCGACCATCGTCCGAAAAAACATCTGCCTGCTCGTGAAGAAGTACGTACCGCTCTCGAAGAAAAGCTAAAAGATATGCAGCAGAACGGTCCTGCTCCCGATGTTCTGACATTTGCCGGAAACGGTGAACCGACTGCTCACCCTCATTTTCCGGAAATCATAGAAGATACACTGGCACTTCGGGATCATTATTTTCCGAAAGCAAAAGTAAGTGTATTGAGTAATTCCACATTTATCGACCGCCCTGCCGTATTCGATGCACTGAACAAGATAGATAACAATATCCTGAAACTGGATACGGTAAACGAAGAATATATTCATCTCCTCGATCGTCCCAATGGAAAATATTCCGTAAGGAAGATTATCGAAAAGATGAAAGAATTCAAGGGCAACTGTATTATTCAGACCATGTTTCTGAAAGGAAGTTATCTGGGAAAAGATATGAATAACACATCCGATGAGTTTGTACTTCCTTGGCTGGAAGCAGTCAAAGAGATTGCCCCGAGGCAAGTAATGATCTATACGATTGACCGGGAAACTCCCGACCATGATCTGCAGAAAGCCACTCACGAAGAGCTGGACCGGATTGTGGATCTGATAAAAGAAACGGGAATTCCGGCAACGGCATCCTATTGACAATTTAACCTGAGAATCATTTTTTAACACGCCTAACAACTAATATTATGAAACACACGAATTTAGTCTTTTATCTTGGCAGGTATTTCCTGAATGCCTGTCACCTTGTTACCCGAATAAAGTGCCATGCTATTGCCCTCCACTTATCCTGATGGGATTTGTGAATAAATAATAATAAAACAGCTCCCGTTTTAGGGTAACTGGAAGATAAAGTGTATTTATCACCGAACGAGTAATATTTTATAATCTGATATTAACAATCTTAATGTCTAATACTTAATAAATAGAATCATGAAAAAAGAACCCCCCTTCTATTTGCGACATTTCAGGCATATTGCCGTTTTACTATTTTTATCTCTGTTTTCCTTTTTATCTATACAAGCATCCGTAACTTCGGATCAGAGTGACGTTTCTTTGGCAGCCGTCCGGCAGGAACAGACATCGGGCATTCTCCGTGCGGAGAAAATAAATCCGACGACGGTTGATGTATTGTTCTCAAACCGGCAACGGATGACTATCGATTTTTACGGAGAAAATATTTTCCGTGTCTTTCAGGACAATTCCGGCGGTGTCATTCGTGATCCCGAGGCAAAGCCGGAAGCACAGATACTTGTCGACCAGCCCCGGCGCAAAGTTTCCGGACTGACGGTGGAAGAGAAAGGAGGAGATATCACCCTGACTACCGCCAGAGTACGGATTGAATTGAATAAGCAGACCGGACTGATGAAAGTCTTTAATCTGTTGACAAATAAATGCGTCATCGAAGAAGTCGCTCCGGTAGCATTCGGTCCTAAAGAAGTGACCGTGACATTGAAAGAGAATCCCGAAGAATACTTCTATGGAGGCGGTGTGCAAAACGGACGCTTCTCTCATAAAGGCAAAGTCATTGCCATCGAAAACCAGAATAGCTGGACAGATGGCGGGGTAGCCTCTCCTACTCCTTTCTACTGGTCCACCAATGGCTACGGAATGATGTGGTACACTTTCAAAAAAGGCGGGTACGACTTTGGAGCAACAGAAAAAAACAAAGTGAAACTATCTCACAATTCTTCTTACCTTGATATTTTTTATATGGTCAACGACGGAGCCGTTTCCTTGTTGAATGATTTCTATCAGTTGACGGGGAACCCCGTTCTGTTGCCCAAATTCGGTTTTTACGAAGGACATCTCAACGCCTACAATCGTGACTACTGGAAGGAAGACGAAAAAGGAATTCTCTTTGAAGACGGAAAGCGTTATAAGGAAAGCCAGAAAGATAATGGCGGTATCAAAGAGTCTCTGAACGGCGAAAAGAACAATTACCAATTTTCGGCACGTGCTGTGATCGACCGTTACAAGAATCAGGATATGCCTCTCGGATGGTTACTTCCGAATGACGGTTACGGAGCCGGATACGGACAGACGGAAACACTGGACGGCAATATTGCCAATCTGAAAAGTCTCGGAGATTATGCCCGCAAAAACGGGGTGGAAATAGGACTCTGGACACAGTCGGACTTGCATCCGAAAGAAGGTGTAAGTGCCTTGTTGCAGCGTGATATCGTGAAAGAAGTCCGTGATGCCGGCGTGCGTGTACTGAAAACTGACGTGGCATGGGTAGGAGCCGGTTATTCCTTCGGATTGAATGGAGTGGCGGATGTAGGACATATTATGCCTTATTATGGCAGTGATGCCCGTCCATTTATCATCTCTCTGGATGGCTGGGCAGGCACTCAACGCTATGCCGGAATCTGGTCGGGCGACCAGACGGGCGGTGTCTGGGAATATATCCGTTTCCACATCCCGACCTATATCGGTTCCGGTCTGTCCGGCCAGCCGAACATTTGTTCGGATATGGACGGTATCTTCGGTGGAAAAAACGAAGCAGTCAATATACGTGATTTCCAATGGAAAACATTTACTCCCATGCAGTTGAATATGGATGGCTGGGGAGCCAACGAAAAGTACCCCCATGCTTTAGGCGAACCAGCTACATCCATTAACCGCATGTATCTGAAACTGAAATCCGAACTGATGCCTTACGCTTACAGCTTTGCTAAGGAAGCGGTAGACGGAATGCCGCTGATCCGTGCCATGTTCCTGGACTATCCGAATCCGTATACTTATGGTACGGCTACCCGTTACCAGTATATGTACGGTACGGATTTTCTCGTAGCACCTGTCTATCAGGCAACCAAATCCGATAAGGAAGGTAATGATATCCGCAACGGTATCTATCTGCCCGAAGGTACATGGATTGATTATTTCACCGGTGAGAAATACGAAGGCAACTGTATCCTCAACAATTTTGAAACACCTATTTGGAAGTTGCCTGTATTTGTAAAAAGCGGAGCGATTATTCCCATGACTCATCCCAATAATAATGTCAGCGAGATAGATCCCTCCCTCCGTATCTACGAACTTTACCCGAACCGACACATGGCAACCGTGGAATACGATGACGATGGTGTGACCGAAGCCTACAAACGCGAACAGTCAGTTTCCACTATCATCGAGTCCAACGTAGATAAAAAGAACCGCCTTACCGTTACCATTCACCCGACTGCCGGAAACTTTGACGGCTTTGTGAAAGAAAAAAGGACGGAACTGCGTATCAACGTCACAGAGAAACCGAAGAAACTTTCTGCCCGGATCAATAACAAGACGGTAAAACTGACAGAAGTAAACACCCCCGAAGATTATCGTAAAGGTGAGAATGTGTACTGGTATGAAGCTGCCCCTGACTTGAATAAGTTTGCAACCAAAGGCAGCGAATTTGAAAAAGTAGTCATCACAAAGAATCCGCTGGTGCATGCTAAATTAGCGTCTGTCGATGTGACCGCCAATCAGGTGGTACTGAACATGGAAGGTTTCCGCTTCGAACCGGCTGACCGCCATCGTGTATCGACAGGGGTGCTGACTGCCCCGCAGAATTTCCGTATAACGGAAGAAAATAGAGAAGCATATACCTTGAAACCTACTTGGGACAAACTGGCTAATGCTGATTTCTACGAAATCGAGTTTAACGGAATGCTTTATACTACCATACGTGATACGGAATTGCTGTTTGAAGATCTGGAAGCGGATACCCCCTATTCTTTCAAACTCCGTGCAGTCAATAAAGACGGCGTTTCCGACTGGGCGGAACTCCAGGTGAAGACAAAGACGAACCCGTTGGAATTTGCTATTCAGGGCATTGAAGGAGAATCAACGGCAGCTGCACAAGGCGGAGCCGGTGTGAACCGCTTGTTCGACTTTGCAGAATCCGGAGATAACTGGCACACGAAGTATAATGTAAGTGCAGTTCCGTTCGATTTGATTATCGACCTCAAAACGGTTAACCAACTGGATAAATTCCATTATCTGCCACGTACGGATGCCGGAAACGGTACACTGCTGAAAGGTTCCGTATCTTACAGCATGGACAAGGAACACTGGACGGAAGCCGGAGCATTCGACTGGAAGCGGGATGCTGACGTGAAAGTCTTTGAGTTTACCGCTCATCCTACGGCACGTTACATCAAACTCAGCATTACGGCAGGTGTAGGCAATTATGGTTCCGGTCGTGAGCTGTATGTATTCAAAGTACCGGGAACGGCAAGTTATCTGCAAGGAGACATCAACAATGATGGCAAGATCGACCGCAACGACCTGATTTCGTATATGAACTACACGGGCCTGCGTCGCGGAGATTCGGACTTCGAAGGATACATCAGCAAGGGAGACATCAACCTGAATGACTTGATAGATGCCTATGACATTTCTGTCGTGGCCACTCAACTTGACGGTGGTGTCGACAGGAAAGCTACGGAGAAAGTATCGGGTTCTCTGTCCATCAGTACTCCGAAGAAGCTGTATCAAAAGGACGAAATCGTTGAAATCCGTGTGAAAGGCAATGAGCTGAAGTCGGTGAATGCCCTTAGTTTTGCTCTGCCTTACGACCAGAATGACTATGAATTTGTAGGTGTGGAACCGTTGAACATGAAAGCCATGGAGAACCTGACTTACGACCGATTGCATACGAATGGCGTGAAATCTCTCTATCCTACTTTCGTCAATATGGGAAAACAGGAATCACTCGAAGGTTCGGAAGATTTGTTCATACTGAAACTGAAAGCGAAACGGAAAGTGAAGTTTGAACTGACTTTGAAAGACGGAATGCTGGTTGATAAGCGACTGAGGATGCATTCATTTTAAAATGTGCTTCATGTAAAGCATTGATATATAAAATAAAAAGAGGATGCCTGTGGGGAAACTGTGGGCATCCTCTTTGAGAGACAGACGGGAAGGAGTACTTTCACAAGCAGTCCTTCAGTCTGCTACCTCCACATATTTAATCTGGTTAGGATTATTGAATGGTCTCTTTTATTAATAAATGTATTGAACATCTCTTCTTGGGGGAGTGAGCATCATCTATTCTCTTGGATAATAATCTTTATTCAATTGCACGCAAACTGATTAGTTCCAGCCATTTATTCATACTCAGGTCAATACCTCCTTTGGCTAAATATTGAATAGCTTTTTTATAATGCGGGTTGTCTTGTTCTCCAAATAAATTGTTACTTAGTTCCCCAAGATTATAATAAAGACGTGCCATCTGCATATAGTCCAGCATGGTATAATTTTCATCGACAGCTCCGTCAACCAAACGGTTCAACAGGTTATAAGCAATTCCCTTTTTTTCTTCCGATAATTCGGAGAGTGGAGACTGAAGGAGTTTAGTGGATTGCATTAACCGAATAATGTCCTTTTTGAAATCTGATTGCATGTTTTGTCAGGTTGCCGCATCAGTTTCCTGTTGGTGCGTGATTTATAAAAAAGAGGACGTGGAAACTATCTACTTATGCCACCATAGGTATCCACTACGACCCTTCCACGACATAAGTGATAGTCCCACGCCCAATTTGGTATATAACAAAGTTTATATACAATTGTGCGCGAGACCCGTCACTCATTGTCACTCGTGGATAAAATTAGTGGATTCTATGGTGAGTGCAATAAATAACCGTTCTCAATACAAAATTTAAAAGCTTTCTTTCTACAAGCGAAAGTAAGCATGTGACAAAAGTAGTAATAAATATTTGTAAAGCAAATAATATTGTTTTATAATTTGGGTGTAATAATAAAGAGAAATGATAGTCGGTGTCATTCAATTAATTGATTCTCATTTCAATTTTACTGCAATAGCGGGCAAAACTTTATGGTTCATTGAGCGAAATCATGAGGACGATTTACTTGTTTCTTCCGTATGAATTAATGATTTCTCCTTATCTATTTAGTCATTTCTTCTTCATCTATTCATGTGATGCACTTGTGTAACTGTCGTGTTGCAGAAGTGTAATCAATCAGTTGCACAAGTCTGTCTGAATGATTGCTTAAGTAAAAATAGATACTATCCAGGAATAAGTAATTAATGTGCTGATATCTTGTTTGTTACAGGAAAAGTGCAGTTTTCTCATAGAGAAAGATAAAAACGTCCTATAGTTTTTTGTGAACTTCTCTTAAAAAAGAGGACTTTTGAGGGATAAATAATTGATTAGTAGCTCTGTGACATTTTTGTTTTTCCCTGTATAATACTTAAGATAAAGACAAAAATGTCACAGGTTATTGGAGGCGTTCCGGAGAGTTCTTATTTTACATCATCCCATGTATCCGTCCGGAATGGGAAAGCAGCTATACCCAACGTATTACGTAAGGTGATATGGTCAACATAATTGCGGAAAGCATATCGAACGGCTACCGGTTGGGTAACTTGGTCACTCCATACCTCTACGTTTCTTGTGCGGCCTGCAATTCGTGCTTTTGCCGGATAAAACTTCTTATCGGCTCCTGCAAGCTCAAAACCTTCCAATTCACAGTTGCCCGGTGCAAGTCCGTAGGGAGCATTGTCAAGTGTAACAATGGCTTTATTGCCGGAATATTCTACCTTTGTCATCATCGGTCCGGTAGATGGGAATTTATGGAGACCGTATGTTTTGGTCAGTGCGAGATTAGCCAATCGAAGTCCTACTACGTTTTTCTGAGGAGGATGAATGCAGAACTCGTCGCCGACATCTATTGTAGGAATCATTCCGGAGTTGGGAATAGTCTTCAATGCTTTCATTTGTGCTTCCTGCAATAAGGCGGAATTTATGTTCCGGCTGTTTCCGTATTTGTGCGGGGCAATCTGGACATAATAAAAAGGCATATCCGGTGCTTCCCATACATTTCTCCAGAGCTGAACCATTGCTGTCATCATCGGGGCGTAGAGCTGATAGTTGAATATATTCGATTCTCCTTGATACCAAAGGAAACCACGTGCTGTATAGTTTTTCACGGGCAATAACATAATATTATACAGGCATTGTAGCCGGCTGTTCGTATCCAGTTTGGGATTTTTGGCAGCTTCTATGTTTGCACCTTCCACAGAAGCCAGCGTTTCTTCCGTCATCCATGCCTCAATCCGTGAACCTCCCCAGCTATTGATGACCAGTCCTACAGGGAGATGGAGCGTTTCAGTCAATTGTTTGGCGAAGAAGTAACCCGCGGCACTACAATCCATCGTTGTTTCGGGCGAAGAAACTTCCCATTTTGCTCCTTCGAAGTCTGCCCGTTCTTTCACTCCTTTTGTTCTGGGAACGGTGATAAAACGGATACGGTCGCGATAGTTGCCTGCATTCAGAAGGGTTTCTAACGAATGGTCGATAGGTTGCCCCATATTTCCTTTCATAGTCATTTCCATATTGGACTGACCGGAGCATATCCATACTTCCCCTATTAATATATCTGATAGAGTGGTGCGAGTGCCGTCACTGATCGTGATGGAATAAGGCGTGTAACTCCCGGCAGGAGTGTCGACCTTGACCAGCCAGGCCCCGTCCTTGTCTGGTGTTACCTTGTAAGTCCGGTTGTTCCAGGAAGTGGTGACAGTCACTTTTTTACCGTCTGCCCATCCCCATAGTTTGACAGAACTGTTTTGTTGGAGTACCATGTGATCTCCCATCATGGCAGGAAGCCTCACTTTGCCTTGTGCAAGTGAAAAGAATAAAAGAGAAAGTGTAAAAATCAGGAAATGTTTTTTCATACTATTGTTTCATTAATTAGAATTTGATAAATACTTCATTTAGGTATGGGACAAAATTACAATCTAATTTGAATATGGAATAATACTATTTAGTCATTCTCTGACAGATTTTGGTCGATTTATTCAAATCTTGCTTTTCTTCCACTGATTCAATTTCCTTCCCCATAGGCTTGCCGGAGAAAGAAGTTTTGAATACATTTGTATTAAGATGCGTTACAGTCCATGTTTCCTGGGATACTAATTGAATAATATATTAATACTATGAGTAAAAAATCAGAGAATAACACATCCAGACTTGCTTCTCTGGATATTCTTCGCGGTTTTGATTTATTTCTTCTTGTCTTTTTTCAGCCGGTGTTTGCAGCATTGGTGCGACAGTTGAATCTGCCATTTCTCAATGATATCCTTTATCAGTTTGACCATGAAGTGTGGGAAGGGTTTCGTTTCTGGGACCTTGTGATGCCGTTGTTCCTGTTTATGACAGGAGCTTCGATGCCGTTTTCACTGTCTAAGTACATCGGGACTTCCGGCAGTTACCGGCCTGTCTACCGGAGGATTCTGAAACGGGTATTTCTGCTGTTTGTATTTGGGATGATTGTTCAGGGAAATCTGCTGGGACTGGATGGCAAGCATATTTATCTCTATTCAAACACTTTGCAGTCTATTGCTGTCGGCTATCTTATTGCGGCAGTCATCCAGTTGCATTTTTCGTTCAAGTGGCAGATAGGAATAACCTTATTGTTGCTTTTCGTGTACTGGATTCCTATGACATTTTTGGGTGACTTTACACCGGCGGGAAACTTTGCGGAGCAGGTAGACAGATGGGTATTGGGTCGCTTCAGAGATGGCGTCTATTGGAATGAAGACGGAACCTGGAGCTTTTCACCCTATTACAATTATACATGGATATGGAGCAGCCTGACATTCGGAGTGACTGTCATGCTCGGAGCTTTTGCCGGAAAAATAATGAAAGAAGGAAAGGCGGACCGTAAAAGGGTGGTGCAGGTATTGTCGGTCGTTGGAGTGCTTCTGATAGGGCTGGCGATGCTCTGGAGTTTGCAGATGCCCGTCATCAAACGTTTGTGGACAGGTAGCATGACGTTGCTGTCCGGTGGTTATTGCTTTTTGCTGATGGCCTTGTTTTATTACTGGATTGACTATAAAGGGCACAGCCGTGGGCTGAACTGGCTGAAAATATACGGCATGAACTCTATCACGGCTTACCTGCTGGGTGAAGTGGTAAACTTCCGTTGTATAGCTGATTCGGTTAGCTACGGGCTGAAACAATATATAGGAGATTATTATCCCGTATGGCTCACGTTTGCTAATTATCTGATTCTTTTCTTCCTATTGAGAATGATGTATAAACGTGGTCTGTTTTTAAAAGTCTGATGAAGTAATGAGTACACAAAAAAGACAGCTGGGTGTCGGGTTGCATTAGCGGATAAATCGGGCGAATGCATTTTTATGGAATAGAATTTTAGTATATTCTCATTCCGGGATGTATTATTAGAGAAGGTCCGTCTTATAAACGAACCTGACTGTGCAGCTTATAACTTGACACCCCCTCAAATAAAAAGAGCCATTTAACCCGGTCATCAGGTGTAAAATGGCTCTTTCTTTATTTTATCATCTGTCGTTTTTTACTGCATCACTTCTTTGGCTCTGTCCAGTGCTACATAGATATTCGGACAAATGTTCTCTTTTCCCAGCAATTCATAGAATCCTGATTTCTCCAGTACTTTGTGTACCTTTTCATTGACTCCGGAAAGGATGACGGTCGTCTTTTCCCTCTTTGACATTTCGCATAGCGTAGTCAGGTTGTGGATGCCGGTAGAATCGATGAACGGTATTTTACGCATACGGATGATACGCACATCCGGGCGGTCGCCCAGTTGCGACATGGTTTCTTCAAACTTTGTGGCGATGCCGAAGAAATAAGGCCCGTTGATTTCATACACTTCCACCCCTTTGGGGATGATGATGTTCTCTTCATTCACGGCAATATCCGATTCTTTGTTCGGGTCGATTTCGTCTGTGATTACGGAGATTTCTGTAGTCTCCATGACACGTTTCATGAAGAGGACACAGGCAATGATCAATCCTATTTCGATGGCGACTGTCAAATCGAAGATAACGGTAAGGAAGAAAGTGATCAGCAATACGGTAACGTCCGATTTTGGATTTTTCAGTAATGCCTTGAAGACTCTCCATCCGCTCATATTATAAGATACAATCACCAGTACTCCGGCCAAGCATGCCATCGGAATGTATTGAGCCAGCGGCATCAGGAACAGAAGAATCAGCAACAGTACTACTGCATGGATAATTCCGGCAATGGGAGTTTTACCTCCGTTGTTGATGTTGGTCATTGTGCGGGCAATCGCTCCGGTAGCGGGAATACCTCCGAACAAAGGAGCTACGATGTTGGCGGCTCCCTGTGCGATAAGTTCCGTGTTAGAGTCGTGGCGGTCGCCGATCACACCGTCCGCTACGGTGGCGGATAACAAAGATTCGATAGCTCCCAGCACAGCGATGGTAATAGCTACCGGAAACAATTCTCTGATAGCTTCCCAGTTGAGGGCAGGCACTACAGCATCGGGCAACTCCGACTTGATAGTAAACCGGTCACCGATAGTCTGGATGCAGTCGATTCCGCCATAGGTCTTCATCAGATAAACGGCAAGTGTCACCACTACAATGGCGATCAGCGAACCGGGAATTTTTTTGGAGAACCGGGGAGTAATCGCTATAATAATGATACTGACAATGCTGACAATTGTATTCCACCAGTTTATTGTGTCGAAATGGTGGAAATAAATCATCCATTTCCCGATAAAATCCCCCGGTACCTTTTCACCTCCGAAGGACAATCCGAAGATATCGGCGATCTGCGTAGTGAAAATAGTAACGGCGATACCACTGGTGAAACCGACAATGATGGGATACGGAATAAACTTGATGACCGCTCCGAGTTTGAATACACCTAACAGTATCAGGATGATACCTGCCATAAGTGTAGCTACAATCAGTCCGGCTTCACCATATTGCTGGATGATGCCGTAGATGATAACGATAAAAGCTCCTGTCGGTCCGCCGATCTGGACCTTGCTTCCTCCCATCAGAGAGATGATGAATCCGGCAATGATAGCGGTGATAATACCTTTTTCGGGCGATACTCCCGAAGCAATACCGAAGGCAATAGCTAACGGAAGTGCCACGATACCGACGATGACACCTGCCATCAGGTCTGCCATAAACGTTTCTTTCGAATAATTCTTTAAACAAGAAACCAATTTGGGTTTAAATTCAAATAACTTCATTTCTGTGAATTGTTACATGTGCTTTTGCTATTTTGTAAAGTAGAGGTTGCAAAATTACATAAAATAATCGAGATAAGTATGTTTAGCAACATGCTATTTGATTGTTGATAGGTTTTGTCTATGAGTTGATAGTTTTTATTCATTAAGAAAAGGAGACTTATTACGAACAAATCTCTTATATTTGCGTTATAAGTAGTACGACAAGTTACGTTTGGTAATAACCAATTTTAAAATATAATAGAATTATGACTAAGAGTATCAAAGGAACCCAGACAGAGAAAAATCTGTTGACTTCATTCGCGGGAGAATCACAGGCAAGAATGCGTTACACTTATTTTGCAAGTGTTGCAAAGAAGGAAGGTTACGAACAAATTTCAGCAATCTTCACAGAAACAGCTGATCAGGAAAAGGAACACGCAAAACGTATGTTCAAGTTCCTGGAAGGTGGCATGGTTGAAATTACTGCCAGCTATCCGGCTGGTGTGATCGGCAATACACTCGAAAATCTTCGCGCTGCCGCTGCCGGCGAACACGAAGAATGGTCACTGGATTACCCTCACTTCGCAGATGTAGCAGAACAGGAAGGTTTCCCGATGATTGCTGCTATGTATCGTAATATCTCAATCGCTGAGAAAGGTCATGAAGAAAGATATCTGGCTTTCGTGAACAACATCGAAAATATGACTGTATTCGCTAAAGAAGGCGAAGTAGTATGGCAGTGCCGTAACTGCGGTTATATCGAAATCGGTAAGGAAGCTCCTGAAGTTTGCCCGGCATGTCTGCATCCGCAAGCATATTTCGAAGTGAAGAAAGAAAACTATTAATAGAAGCGTTTATTAGATAAAAAAATGCCACTTGCGGAAATTCTGCAAGCGGCATTTTTTTTATGGTTAGAAACTTGTCTTTTATCTGACAGTATCTTCTTTGTGGAACGTTACAGTCCTTTCAGCCGTAGAATCGTTTTTGATGCTGGTCACATCGCCTTTTGTCGTAAAGTATACATCGTTTCCCCTATCCGTAAAGCGATAGACTTTGACTCCGTCATGCTCGAACAGATAACTGATTTTGTAAGTTTCATTATTTTCCGCTTTTCCTTGTTTCAAAGGAATACTGGGAGGATAGCAGGAAGATATCCCTGCCATAATGATTAAAAGAATAAATAGTTTAGTTAGTGTTTTCACGATTACTTTTTTGCATGTGGATAATCAATCGTATAATGTAATCCGCGGCTTTCTTTGCGTTCCATTGCCTGGCGCATAATCAGATAGCCAACATTGACCATATTACGCAATTCGCAGATCTCTCTGGAAGCTACGCTGCGTTTGAACAAACTTTCAGTCTCTTCGTAGATAATATCCAGTCGGTCCCAGGCACGCTTCAGACGAAGATCACTGCGGACAATACCTACGTAGGTACTCATAATCTGGTTGACTTCTTTCATGCTTTGTGTGATCAGGACCATTTCTTCCGGTGAGCGTGTTCCCTCATCGTTCCATTCGGGGATAGCTTCGTTGTAAGCATACTGGTCTACCACTTCCAGGCTATGTTTGGCGGCGGCATCGGCATATACGACAGCTTCGATCAGTGAGTTGGAAGCCAGACGGTTGCCGCCGTGAAGTCCGGTGCAAGAGCATTCTCCCACGGCATAAAGGCGTTCGATGGAAGATTGCCCGTTCAGGTCTACGAGGATACCGCCGCAAAGATAATGGGCAGCCGGAGCTACCGGGATATAGTCCTTGGTGATGTCGATACCCAGGCTGAGGCATTTCTCGTAGATATTGGGGAAATGTTTCTTTGTTTCTTCCGGGTCTTTGTGGGTAACGTCCAGATAGACGTGGTCGTCTCCCCGGTTTTTCATTTCGTTGTCGATGGCACGGGCGACGATATCACGCGGGGCAAGTGAAAGACGTGGATCATATTTCTGCATGAATTCTTTGCCGTCCATTGTACGGAGTACACCACCGTAGCCGCGCATTGCTTCCGTAATCAGGAAAGAAGGGCGGTCGCCCGGATGATAGAGGGCGGTAGGGTGAAATTGTACGAACTCCATGTCCTTTACCGTGCCTTTGGCGCGATAGACCATGGCGATACCGTCTCCGGTAGCGACCAGCGGGTTGGTGGTTGTTTTATAAACGGCCCCTACTCCACCGGTGGCCATTAAAGTCACTTTGGCGAGGTATGTATCTACTTTTCCGGTTTTCGGGTCGAGGATGTAAGCACCGTAACATTTGATGTCCGGTGTCTGGCGGGTAACGGTCACTCCCAAGTGATGCTGTGTCAGGATTTCAACGGCAAACTGGTTCTCAATCACTTCGATGTTCGGATGCCGCTGTACGGCTTTGATCAGGCTGTCCTGAATTTCTGCTCCCGTATTATCTTTATGGTGAAGAATGCGGAATTCGGAATGCCCTCCTTCGCGGTGCAAGTCAAATTCGCCTTTCTCGTTTTTGTCGAAGTCTACCCCCCACTTGATAAGTTCTTCAATTTGCGCAGGCGCTTCGCGCACTACTTTTTCTACTGCTTCACGGTCACTGATCCAGTCTCCTGCAATCATCGTGTCTTCAATGTGTTTGTCGAAATTATCTACCAGAAGGTTGGTGACAGACGCCACCCCTCCTTGGGCGAAGTACGTATTGGCTTCTTCCAGCCCGCTTTTACAGATAAGAGCAACTTTACCTTTGTGCGCTACTTTGAGCGCAAAACTCATACCGGCAATTCCGGAGCCGATAACGAGGAAATCGAATTTTCTTACCATAGTTTTGTTATTTCTCACCGCAAAGCTACAAAATAAGTTACTTCGTTGTTCTTTTCGTTGTCACTAATTCATAAAATTGCTACCTTGCAGGCAAAAAATTGACAAAATGAATCGAATTTTTCATGCCCGCATTGCCTGGTACCACTATTTTCTGTTGCTGGTGCTTACTGTAAATGCCGTCGGCGCTTTGTGGTGTAAATATATCTTGCCGGCAGTGCTGTTGATGCTTCTGCTTATTGTAGTGATCGAACAGATTATTCATACGGTTTATACCGTGTCTGCCGATGGCAATCTGGAGATATCTATGGGACGGTTTATCCGTAAAAAAGTAATCCCCATTGCCGAAATTACCGCTATCAGGAAGTATCATTCCATGAAGTTCGGAAAGTTTTCGGTGACGAACTATGTGTTGATAGAGTATGGAAACGGGAAGTTTGCCTCGGTAATGCCTGTCAAGGAACATGAATTTGTGGAGTTGATTAAAAAGAAAATGGAACAATAAATTCTATATCTATGAAATACCAAGTTATTATCATCGGTGGCGGTCCCGCAGGATATACAGCTGCCGAAACTGCCGGTAAAGCCGGTTTGAGCGTATTGCTGATCGAGAAAAACAGTCTGGGCGGTGTCTGCCTGAATGAAGGATGTATCCCGACAAAAACATTGTTGTATTCGGCCAAGACTTATGACAGTGCGCGGCATGCCTCGAAATATGCGGTGAATGTTTCCGAAGTTTCCTTCGATTTGCCTAAAATCATTGCCCGTAAAAGCAAAGTAGTGCGCAAGTTGGTATTGGGTGTCAAAGCGAAGCTGACTTCCAATAATGTAACGATGGTGACGGGAGAGGCACAGATCATAGATAAGAACACTGTTCGCTGCGGTGAAGAAACCTATGAAACGGAAAATCTGATACTGTGTACGGGTTCCGAAACTTTTATCCCTCCTGTTCCCGGTGTGGAAACGGTGAATTACTGGACACATCGGGATGCGCTGGATAGTAAGGAACTGCCTGCTTCTCTGGTTATTGTCGGTGGTGGAGTAATCGGTATGGAATTTGCGTCATTCTTTAATAGCCTGGGTGTGCAAGTGACGGTGGTAGAGATGATGGATGAGATTCTGGGGGGAATGGATAAAGAACTGTCCGGCCTGCTCCGTGCCGATTATGCGAAGCGGGGTGTTAAGTTTTTGCTCAGCACTAAAGTTGTCGCTTTATCACAGACGGAAGAAGGTGCGGTGGTTTCGTATGAGAATTCGGAAGGAAATGGTAGTGTTACGGCAGAGAAACTATTGATGAGCGTCGGACGTCGTCCCGTGACAAAAGGTTTCGGACTTGAAAATCTGAATCCGGATAAAACCGGGCGTGGTGCTATCAGGGTCAATGAGAAGATGCAGACTTCATTGCCCGGTGTCTATGTTTGCGGTGATCTGACAGGGTTCTCTTTGCTGGCTCATACAGCTGTTCGTGAAGCGGAAGTGGCTGTGCATACTATTCTGGGTAAAGAAGACGCTATGAGTTATCGCGCTATTCCGGGAGTGGTCTATACAAATCCGGAAATTGCCGGAGTCGGTGAGACGGAAGAATCGGCCTCATCAAAAGGCATTACTTATCAGGTAGTGAAACTTCCGATGGCTTATTCCGGTCGTTTCGTTGCAGAGAATGAAGGAGTGAACGGGGTTTGCAAGGTACTGCTGGACGAACAGGAACGGGTGATTGGTGCACACGTACTGGGTAATCCTGCTTCGGAGATTATCACACTTGCCGGAACAGCTATCGAGCTTGGGCTGACTGCTGCCGCATGGAAAAAGATCGTTTTCCCTCATCCTACGGTAGGGGAGATTTTCAGGGAAGCGTTATAATGGTTGCATCGGTTTTGCCGCAAGTTATCAGGCACGGGGGGATTCTTCATTATGTGCTGATAGCTCCTGACGGCAAAAGCCAGGGCATATAGGGGTGGTTATGGAAAAGGACCACCTTTATTGCCATAAATTGTTTAGCATGAAGAAAAGTCTTTTATTAGCTGTTTTGTCAGTATGCCTTCTTCCCTTGTGGGGACAGGCAAATCTTTCCCAAATAGATTCTCTGGTTCGGAAAATGCTTCCCGAAGCGTCCGAAGTCGGCATATCCGTATATGACCTGACGGCAAAGAAATCCCTCTATACCTATCATGATACGAAACTTTCCCGTCCGGCTTCTACCATGAAGTTGCTGACTGCTGTTACGGCGCTCTCCCGTTCCGACGCGGACAATCCTTTCTGTACGGAAGTATGGTATGATGGCGTGATAGAACATGACACGTTGCAGGGCAACCTGTACGTTGTCGGCGGATTCGATCCGGAATTTGATAGTCTGATGATGGATTCATTGATAGAAGAAGTAATCACCTTCCCTTTTTCGGTCATCAGCGGACAGGTATATGGTGATGTTTCGATGAAAGACTCTCTTTATTGGGGACATGGATGGGCATGGGATGATACTCCGGAGGCTTATCAGCCTTATTTATCTCCATTGATGTTCTGTAAGGGTGCTGTAGAGGTGACGGTAGTTCCCGGTTCCCAGCAAGGAGATACGGCGAGTATATCCTGCAAGCCGGCATCTTCTTATTATACAATGACGAATCGGACCAAGACACGTACTCCTTCTGCCGGAAAGTATTCGTTATCGAGAGATTGGCTGACTAACGGGAATAATCTGACCGTAACAGGGAATGTTTCTACGTTTAGGAAGGATCTGGTAAACGTCTATGATTCAGGAAGTTTCTTTATGCATGCCTTTCTGGAACGTCTCCGTGCGAAAGGAATCGTAGTCCCCGAATCGTATGGTTTTACTGAATTACCGGCGGATGGAGTTGAACAAATGGCTCGTTGGGAGACTCCGGTACAGAAAGTGCTGAACCAGTTGATGAAGGAAAGTGATAATCTGAATGCGGAAGCGATGCTTTGCCGTATTGCGTCACAAGCCACCGGAAAGAAACATGTGACGGCGGAAGATGGTATTGTCGAAATTATGAAGCTGATCCGTAAACTTGGACACGATCCGAAGGACTATAAGATTGCGGACGGTTGCGGACTGTCTAATTATAATTACCTCTCTCCCGCCCTGTTGGTCGATTTCTTGAAATATGCTTATTCGCAAACAGATGTTTTTCAGAAACTGTATAAGTCTCTTCCTGTTGCCGGGATAGATGGAACGTTGAAAAACAGAATGAAGAATACTTCCGCATTCAGAAATGTCCATGCAAAGACCGGCTCATTTACTGCTATCAACGCGCTTGCCGGATATCTGAAGATGAAGAACGGACATGAAGTGGCTTTTGCTATTATGAATCAGAATGTGCTTTCGGCAGCTAAGGCAAGGGCTTTTCAGGATAAGGTTTGCGAGGTCATTATCGGGCGTTAATTCCGGTGAATGAAAAAGGCTGTTGATAGAAAAAGTGAATACCTGCTTAAAATAATGCTCTTTTATTTGAACGTTTGCTTTATTGGCGTGTATGCTTTGTCAGAACGGTTCTAATTAAGCAATGTTGAATTAAATAAAAGAGTAAACAATGAAAGCTATCAAATATCTGTTACTTATTATGCTGTGTTTTTACGGCGAACAGATTTATTCTCAAAAAAAAGCGGTCTGGGTGCCAGACTCTATTGCGTCTCAAATTTCTGTGATTCAGAATCAGGCCCGCGAGTGGAAACAGCACACCGATGAAAATCCAAAAGATGAGAAAGCATGGATGCGCTATGTACGAACGATCCAAACACTCAAATCGCTTACTCCCGGCGATAGCATCGAAAAGGAAATCAATGAAATGATGGTCAAAGTGAAGAAATACATACCTAATACTGCTACTTATGCTTTGATACAAAATATGATTTTGCCTTTTAGTAAAAGTGATATGAGTTTCGATGAAATCATGGATAAGTGGCCTGATGCTGTTATGCATTATCCTACTTATATGGCTCTGTCCTTTCATAATAAGAATAGGTTGAAGGATGTTTCTATCCGATGGTATCAATCAGGTACGTACCCTCTCCAGTCTTTGAATTATACCTATAATGAATTGATTTCTGCAGAAAAAGATGCGTTAATATTTACTGATGCTAATTGGACGTTGTTTGCAAGTTATCTGCTTCAATATGGAAAGGGATTGTTTAACGATAAGAAAGTGATCTTCTCTGCTTTGATGCTTACTCCGTTCTCAATGAATGAGCTGACAGAGGAACTGGGCATACCGGAATTCAAAGATGCTGATCCGGAGTTTTATAAAAGTAAAACTCCAACAATGACATTTGCCAATGAAATGAAAAAACGCATAGAACATATTGCCAAATATACCAAACGTCCCATTTATATCTCTGTTTCAACCAACGAAGCTGTGAAGAATTTATTGAAAGACCATTTATATGGTGAAGGGCTATTAATGAGATATTCTTCCAAACCTTATGATAATCTGGCTGTCATGCGTCGTAATTTCGAGAATACCTATTTATTGGATTACTTATATGAAACGTTTTATCCGGAGACACTGACAGATGTTTGTCTTGATCTTAAAGGAGTAAAAATGCTTAGCATCTATTATGTACCGGCTTTCAAATCTCTTCTTCAGTTTTATAAGGAGTCTGGTGATGTGACTCATTATGATAAGCTTTATTCTTTGCTGGAATCTATCGTTAAGAAAGCAGATTATTATAGTGATGAAGTGCGTGAGCGTTATCTGAAAAGTATTAATTTCTAAACTATCCCCATTAAAAAGATTGTGAAACAATTCATTTATATATTATTCCTGTTGGTAAGTTTTGGGCAGGCTTTGTTTGCTCAGTCTGTTGAGACAGAGCTATTAGAAGTTCGTTTGCTCGAAAAAATGCCTTTCCCGTTAGGAAAAGACTGGTATCAAGCTCAAAAAGAAGGTTGGAAAGCAGAAGTGATGAAGGATAAGAAAGATGTGCGGGCATGGGAAAACTATTTGTCTGCATGTGATGCCGAATATTGGGAAGAAACGGATTCACTACAGAAGCAGAAGCTGGATAAAGAACGCCACAAAGCTTTCAGAAAAATGCAGAAGTGTGTGCCCGATACCCGATTTTGTTACCAGCGTTTGCTGGATCAAGCAAAGGATAAAAAGAAGGAAGAGGTTCTTCTGCAAAAGCTTTTTTCTTTGAAGCGTACAAGTGAACTCGATTATGTGAATGATATTATACGTTGTCAGCGTGCAGGTCAGACAGATAAAATAAAGGAAATATGTAAAGAGTGGTACTCTAGCGGTTTATATTCTCATGATCTTTTGTCTTACTGTTATAATGAACTTGTCGGATTGCAGGAAAATGCAATATTTGTTTCTGGTGCTTATGCTACTTTATGTTATCATTATCTGCTTCAATATGGGGCAGGACTTTTTAAGAATGTTCAGATTGTAGATGCGGACGATTTTAATCATCCTTCTTCAGAAAGTGAATTTTGGAGAGAGATAGGAATGGATTCGGAAGAACTTCCTGATTGGAAAACAATGGCAGGTGGAAAATCTAAATCATGTTCATGGGATTCGGAAACTTCTCCTAAGTGGAAAGGAAGAAATAATCCGGGCGCATGGTATCTGACTGTTAAGAAAAACCGTCCGGTATATTATCCGCAGTTTACCTCAACTTCGTATTTGAAAGAACTGAAAGACAGCCTTTACTCGGAAGGACTAGTATTTCGATATTCTACAAAACCTTATGATAACTTAGCTGTGATTCGGAAGAATTATGAGCAGAAATATTTGTTGGACTGTTTGCGGCAACCTTTGGTTCAAAATTCCTCGGTCTATTTTTCCGGCATTAATTATTCAAAAAATTACATCGTATCTCTTTCTCCGCTTTTGCGCTTTTACGATGCAAGTGGCGATAAGAATCAAGCAATAAAGTTGCGGCACTTGTTACAGGGAATTTTAGATAGAAGAGAAGAGGACGAGATTGTGAGTGTGGAGAGAGCTGAGTTTAATAAGTTAATGAAGGCAGTTGCTGATCGTATAAAGAATATGATAAAACAGGGAACTACTACGGTTACTGTTAACAGTATTAAAGAGGAATACCAGCAACTAATTGATCCAGTGGAACCATGACATTATTCAGTTCTTTCAAACGCGACGAAACAGATGAACAGCTGATGGAACGCTTTGTATTCAGAGACAACGAGAAAGCATTCGAAGAGCTTTATTGTCGCTATGCTCCCCGCTTCAAAGGTTTCTTTATACGGATGCTGTCGGCGGACAGAGCATTGGCAGACGATTTCCTGCAAGAGTTGTTTCTCCGGATTTATGAAGCCAGAGGTAGTTATCAGCATGGAAAGCAGTTTTCTACATGGGCTTTTTCGATGGCATATAATCTTTGCAAAAATGAGTACCGCCACCGTGACATAGTAGACGAGTACCGTTTGCAACAGTCGTATACGAATGAAGAAGATAGTTGCTCTTCACCTGAGTTTGAGGCTGTGCATGATCGGCAGGTTTTCGACCGGCAGTTGAAGAAAGCGCTTGCAGGATTGACAGACGAACAACGGGCGGCATATACGCTCCGTTATGAGGAAGAACTTCCGGTACAGGAGATTGCCCAAGTCCTGTGTTGTCCGGAAGGTACAGTAAAATCTCGCTTATATTATACTTTGAAAGTATTGCAGCGTTCTTTATCAGATTATAATCCCCAAAAATAGATGAATATGAAAAGTGATGATTTAGAAAGATTGGAAGAATCGCAGGAGATGCAACAGTTGATTCGCTCTGCTAAAGAGCAGTATGAGCAGGAAAAGTCTGCCCAGCCTCCGGTTCCTTATTCTGTCTTTGCACGGACTCTTAAAGAAAGGCAGAAAGGCGAAAAGATGGAAGTGAAGCAGAAGCCATTCGGCAGGGGCGTTCTCGGGGAGAAGCATAAATATGGAAAACGTTCGGGGATTTCTCCCTGGTGGTTGGTAGCTGCCTGTTTGCTGGGGTGTATCATTGGTTATGGTGTTTCCAATACCCCGGATAGTCGGGAGACCGCTACGGACAGGCTTGCTGTAACAGATACGGTGATCATTGTGCATGAGCGGGTGGATACCGTTTATCGGGAGGTAAAAGTGCCTTCCCAATCTTTGGTCGCTTCGCAAGCTGTCCCAAGATCTAAGGATACAAAACTTCCGGGAGAGCGTGTCGAGTCGGATCGAATAGAACGGGAATCAGAACCTGCTTTTATCTCTATCGAGTTCTTACAGCAACAACGAAATCTGCCGGACCCGGATAGTGAATGTTATGCTGCAAACGGAATGACGGTTGCCGAAGGCAACTATCCGTTTCATTTGTTGGCAACTGTTCCGTGCAAATAGTGTTTTCCTGTTGGAGGGATGATGTAGATATTATTTAGGTCCGGAGGGGGGATGGCTTAAGAGGTAAAAGGAGCTCTATAGGTCCATGTTTCTGTTTGCCGGCTTTTGCTCAATCAGTGACTTGGTAATCTTGCTCAATGACAAAGTTTATAGGAACAGACATACAGACTGCTACAGGACGCCCAAGTTGCATACCCGGTTTCCATCGTGGCATCGATTCGATGATGCGTAATGCTTCTTTATCTAAGCTGGCAGATACGCTTTTGGTAACTTTTGCATCGCTGACATATCCGTTTACGTCGATAGTAAATTCTACGGTGACTTGTCCCTCTTCTCCTGCCTGAAAAGCTTCTTCCGGGTATTGTATGTTTTTCTTGATAAATTCATCGAGCCCGCTTAATCCTCCCGGGAAGTCGGGATTGTTGATTATAACATTAATGAGCGTTTGCTCAGGCATATCTTCGGGCTTCACCTTAATAACTTGCTTTTTTCGAATAAATATATTATGAATTTGAAAAGTGTCCGGCTCCATTCGCACAAAAAGTTCCGATGGAAAATCTTTATTCAATTGTAACAGCACATCTTTCATACCTATATGTGAGAAATGGAGCGTCTCTTTATGTTTGGCTTCAATAGAAAAGCCTCCATTTATATCGGAAGAGGTGCTTCTGTCAGCTCCCGGAATATAGATACTGACATTGCGCACAGGTTCTCCTTTCAGATTGATTACCTTACCTGTGAACTGCTGAAATTCCCTTTTTTGTGCAAAAACGTCGTTTGTATTTGCAACGCAAATACAAACGACGAATGAAAGTATGAATGACAGACGTTTCATGCTTTATCTGGCATATTCAGCCCAATTCGTATTCTTCATATCCCCACTTTTGGCCAGTTCGGCGTGCATGCCAAGTGCAGCCTGAATAGCGTGCGGAGTTTGTGCTTTGCCGCCTGCCAGTTTGAGATAATCCCAAAGTAACTGTTTGTAGTCCGGGTGTGCACAGTTTTCGATGATAGCCTGTGCGCGTTCTTTCGGGCTTTTGCCACGAAGATCGGCTACACCTTGCTCGGTGATGATGATGTTCACAGAGTGTTCGCTGTGGTCGAGGTGGGACACCATCGGTACGATAGCACTGATTTTTCCTTCCTTAGCCACAGACGGACAAGTGAAGATTGAGATATAAGCGTTGCGGGTGAAGTCTCCCGAGCCGCCGATACCGTTCATCATCTTTGTACCGCCGATATGAGTAGAGTTTACGTTTCCGTACAGATCGACTTCGATTGCCGTATTGATAGAGATAATGCCGAGTCGGCGTACCACTTCCGGATTGTTTGAGATTTCCGACGGACGGAGAACCAGCTTGTCACGGAAGAAGTCCATGTCATTGTAGATACCTTCCAGACAGTCATTAGTTACAGTCAGCGAACAAGCACTGCCAAACTTGATACGTCCTTCACGGATCAGACCGATCACAGAGTTCTGGATCACTTCCGTATACATTTCGAAAGCAGGAATCGTTTTGTCACGTCCCAGTGCACCGAGTACAGCGTTCGCAATGTTTCCCACTCCCGATTGCAAAGGAAGGAAGGTAGACGGGATGATGCCGCGCTTCATGTCGGCAGCAAGGAAGTCGGCAACGTTCTGGCCGATTTTGTCAGTCAACGGATCGGCGGCAGCGAATGAACGTGCTTCGTCCGGCCAGTTGGTTTCTACTACACCTACAATCTTCTTCGGGTCTACCTGGATATAAGGCAATCCGATGCGGTCACTCGGTTTGTAGATAGGAGTTTCGCGGCGGTAAGGCGGGTCGAGCGGTTCGTACACGTCATGCAGACCCATGCAGGATTTGCTGTGTGCGGCGTTCAATTCAACGATGATCTGGTCGGCAAGGCGGCAGATAGTCGGAGAGATACCACCGGCAGCGGTCAGATAAATCTTTCCGTCCGGAGTCAGCTCACAGGCTTCGATGATTGCTACGTTTACCTTGCCCATAAAGCCATAACGTACTTCCTGTGCCATTTGTGACAGGTGAATGTCGTTGTAGGCGATCTCCCCGTTGTTCACGGCTTTACGGAAGTCGGAGTTGGTGGTATAAGGAGCGCGGTAGCGGATCGCTTTTGCACGTGACATAACGCCGTCGCAAGATTCTCCGGTAGATGCACCTGTGAAAATTCCTACTTGAAATGGGTTTCCCTTGGCATGTTCTGCTTCTGCAATTTTTGCGAGTTCAGCTGTAACAGCCTTTGCCGTTCCTGCCGGAGTAAATCCGCTCAGACCGATGTTGTAGCCATGTTTGATCAGGCTTGCAGCTTCTGCTGCCGAAATACGATTGAATGACATAAATAGTATAATTTCGCGTTAAATGCGGTTGATATTTGTTAGTTAATACTCAATGTTCAAAATACTTAAAAACTCATTACCGGTAATCTGGAAAGTTCATTACTTAATACTTGCGTTGCAGGATTTCTCCCCAGATAATAGCGCGTCGGGCTTCTTCTGCAGAATGGATTGAAAAATCTTCCTGGTTGCTGTTGTCCGTTTCGGGATGATCATAATGAGAACCTTGCTTCGTGTTTCGTTTATCTTGTGCGGAACTGTTCGCTATGGATGCGGCTACAGATATTTCTTCTTTTTTCTTCTTGGGTGTCGGTTTGGGTGTCGGTTTGGGAGCCGGTTTGGGAGCGGGCTGTTCCACCGGAAGTGATTGGAGGAAATCGTCCAAAACCTTGCTGCCTCTCCCCCAAAATTCGGGTATGGGAGTAGCATCGGGATCTACTTCGACCGGAGATGGTGTGGGTGGGACGGGGCGTTTATTCTGAGTCTTTTTCGACTTGTTATTTTTGCTCACCTCTTTGAATATTCCCACGAGGATGACACCTGCTATCAAGAGAAATTTCAAAAAATCTTCCATTCTGTTTCACTTCTAAATAGTTATCCGCCAAAGGTAGGCAATAAATCTGATTCGAGCTAACATTTTGTTATGAAAAAAGGGCAGCTTCACAGCTCCCCTTAATTTTTTTAACCTAAACCTTAACTATGAAAAAATCTAATGTTTCTTTCATTGCACAAATGTGAAAAATAAAATTAAATTTAGCAAGGATATGCCCCTCAAATGTTTATTCCATTAACATTAATTACCAAAATAATGCCTGAACTACAAGTTTTTGCGTTATTTTCGTACCATTTTACCACTTATTGAATTCGAAGCCGTATCTTTGCGGACAAATTTAAAACGAGATTTGAATATGAACGAATTAACGGGAGCGGACTTTAAATCCGCAACTGCTGATGACAACAAGAAGTTGTTTATCGAAACTTATGGCTGCCAGATGAACGTGGCAGACAGTGAGGTGATTGCTTCGGTAATGCAGATGGCAGGCTATTCGGTAGCCGAAACGCTCGAAGAAGCCGATGCTGTGTTTATGAATACCTGTTCGATCCGCGACAATGCGGAGCAGAAGATTCTGAACCGTCTGGAGTTTTTCCACTCACTGAAGAAAAAGAAGAAGAATCTGATTGTAGGTGTGTTGGGCTGTATGGCCGAACGGGTGAAGGATGACCTGATTACGAATCATCATGTCGACCTGGTGGTGGGCCCCGATGCTTACTTGACGCTGCCCGAACTGATTGCGGCGGTAGAAGCCGGAGAGAAAGCGATCAATGTAGACCTTTCGACGACTGAGACCTACCGTGATGTGATTCCTTCGCGTATCTGCGGCAATCACATTTCCGGATTTGTGTCCATCATGCGCGGCTGCAATAACTTCTGCACCTACTGTATCGTGCCTTATACCCGCGGACGCGAACGCAGCCGTGATGTAGAGAGCATTCTGAATGAGGTGGCGGATCTTGTGGTGAAGGGCTACAAAGAAGTTACCCTGCTGGGACAGAACGTAAACTCTTACCGGTTTGAGAAGCCGACCGGTGAAATCGTTACCTTCCCGATGTTGCTTCGTACCGTAGCTGAAGCTGCTCCGGGTGTACGTGTCCGTTTCACGACTTCCCATCCGAAGGATATGAGCGACGAAACGCTGGAAGTAATTGCCCGGGTACCGAACGTGTGCAAGCATATCCACCTCCCCGTGCAGAGCGGCAGCTCCCGCATCTTGAAACTGATGAACCGCAAATATACCCGTGAGTGGTATCTGGACCGGGTAGCCGCTATCAAACGTATCGTTCCCGATTGCGGCCTGACAACCGATATCTTCTCGGGCTTCCATTCCGAAACGGAAGAAGATCATCAGCTCTCGCTTTCTTTGATGGAAGAATGTGGCTACGATGCCGCCTTTATGTTTAAATATTCTGAACGTCCGGGGACGTATGCTTCGAAGCATCTCGAAGATAATGTGCCCGAAGATGTGAAAGTCCGTCGCCTGAATGAGATTATCGCTTTGCAGAACCGTCTGTCCGCAGAGTCCAACCAGCGCTGTATCGGAAAGACGTATGAAGTATTGGTAGAAGGTGTTTCCAAGCGTTCGCGCGATCAGTTGTTTGGCCGGACGGAGCAGAATCGTGTGGTGGTGTTCGACAGAGGTACGCATCGTATCGGTGATTTTGTCAATGTACGGGTGACCGAGGCTAGTTCGGCTACGTTGAAAGGCGAAGAAGTCTAGTATATCATTCTCTATTTAGGCACGGATTTCACGGATTACACGGCTTTAGTTTATTGAAACCGTGTTAATCCGTGAAATCCGTGCCTAAATAATATTATTTGGGGAGAACCGGAGAGTGGTTGTCAAACTACATCATCATGTGCCTGCGGATGGAGAACTTCACGATTGCCATTGCGTTGATGGTGCTGAAGGGGATATCCATTGGGTCGTGATGAGCGTTGTAGCTTACCAGCTTGAGGTATCCCTCCTTTTCCGAGCGGTTCACATATTTCACTGCCAGGTACTCATCCCCTTCGATCGTAAACGAAACCAGATACATTTCACCGTAAATGAGATTGCTGAAACTGTTGATCTCTTTAAACCCTACAATGTCTCCCGATTTCAATATCGGATACATACTGTCGCCGCTGATATAAACGGCTCCGTCGCATAGGGGAATGCTTGGGATCTGTATCTTTCCTACCATATATTGTTGCTTGTTGGTGAGCAACGTTTTCAGGTTGGCAGCAGCTGTAATATCATATAGGGTAACGCTGCGGTCATCCATTGCTTCTGCTGTTTTAGGATTGTGAATCATTTGGACCTCGCCGCTTACTAAATCGCTTTCACAGAACTTGGTTTGATGTCTGGGGGTACCCTTCCCAACCAGCAGCCAATTAAGGTCTACATCTCTCATTTTGTTGAGCAGCAGATGAAAGTCAATCCGGTTTCTGGCGCACCAGTTGGATAATGTTGCACGTGAAACACCTAAGTAGCTGGCCAGTTCACTATCCTTTTTAAAGTTGAGCGCCTGCTTGGCGCGCTTTACTATTCCCGAAACATCTAGAAATGTATCCATATTATTCTTGTTATATTTTTAGTGGTGTGAATAATGTTTATATTATATTGAGCATCAGTTTATTCATTGTTTTAACATTCTTAATTTTAAAAACTATTTGTTTTGCATCTAAAACATATATTATATTTGTGACGATTTAAAATTTAATATGTTTCAAAAATAGGCATAAATTAGGTAATAACTATGAATATGAAGGAGAATTTTATAGAAAATTGTAAAATGGTTGTTTTCAATAGCTCTTAGACAAGGTACACATCGCCTGCATGAATGGTACTTGCCAACAGGCCGGAGGGTACCATTCGGCAGCTTGACCGGTACCGGCCAATAGCCTGACCGGTACTTGCCGGCAAATTGACCGGTATCATTCTAAATAGCTGTTATAGGGGGACATACAAACATACACACCGTCAACATTATGTAATATTTTGATTATGGATAACATGAATAACTTAGAAAACGCCACCGCTCACTACTGCGGACAATGCAAACGCAAGCTCCCTTTGGACGCTTTTTACTTCAACAAACGCCGGCAATGTTTCGACCGCTACTGCAAAGATTGCCGCAAGGAAAGAAGCCGTATCTACTACCAAAAGAAAGAAGATACACAATATGTAAATGAACGTACCGACTATCCGGTGATCACCCGTACGGAAGATCCTGAAAAGAGAACTGAACTCATTCTTCACGCCATGCAGGTAGTAAGGGCGAGCGTCTTGCAGAAATGTAAGAAGCAACGGGAAGAAGAAGCGATGAGAGAATGAGGAGAAAAGTGATAAGTAACAAGTAATAAGTACAAGTATAACAATTTAAAACTCGCTGATATGCCACGAATAAAAAAACAGGGACTAGACTATTTTCCCCTTAATACCGATTTTATACACGACCGCCTGGTGCGTCGTATCATGAAGCGCGAAGGTGACGCTTCGCTTTCCGTACTGATAGAGGTACTTTCCTATATCTATTCGGGCGAAGGTTATTATGTGTGTGCCGACGTGCTTTTCTACGAAGATCTGTCGTCCAATCTATACGAGAAAACCAGTGATGATATCAGGCGCATTGTCTCCTTAGCCGTGGAGTACGGAATATTCGACGCTGCGCTCCACGCCAAGTATGGCATTCTGACCTCTGCCGATATACAGCGTCAGTACCTTTTCAGCACCAAGCGCAGAAATGTTTCGCATCTCGACCCTGCCTATTGCCTGATAAGCGAAGAACTGCTTGCTCGTCCGTCCGGGAAAAACGGAGCGGGCAACCGGAGTAGCCAACCCCGTGAAACTGTAAATTCTGTTAATGAAACAAGCATGGAATCATCCGTTACTGCCGATGAACAAGGGGGATCGGACGAATCGGAAGTAAATGTTAACAGGGCTGAAAATGGATCGTTTATCCCCGAAAATGTAACATCCGGTACACATAGCATAGCACAGAATAGCATAGCAGAGCATAGCGTAGCAAAGAATAGAAAAGATTCCCCCTCTCCTTCCTCTCCCGAGGCGGAGTGCGGGAATACGGAAAGCGAAAACCCGAAAGGAGAAGAAGAAAAGGAAAAAGAAGAAAGAGGAGGGAAGGAAGGAGGAAAGGAGGAGAATTTTCTCGAAAAGAACACGGAGGCGCCTCTTCCGTCCAAACGTCGGGAATGGACCAACGAAACCCTCTCCGAACTGCAACCTCCCACTGATGGTATCGGGCGAAACTATGATGGATTACTTTACAATATGCGCCTCTATGGGATACCTCCTATGGAACAGTATGCAATCATCCGAAAAAGCAACTTCGGGGCAATCGGAGGACCTGTCTGGAAAGGATTTTGTGCGTTGCGTGACAGTTGTGGAAAAATCAAGATGCCGGGACGGTATTTGCTAAGTGTGATGAATCGGTAGGACGATAGCTTGTGACTATAAATATATGATATATAATGTATTAAATAAAAATATTCATTTGTTTAAGACGGTTTTTGAAAATAATTTCTTCATGTAAAACCATTCCCTTATCTTTGTAGTGTCATTAAGCTTGAGGACAACATAACACAATTTTATTAACAACAAAAACTATTACAATTATGACTGTATTATACAAACCGTACCAATCGAGTGTGGTAAGTAAAAGTGGTAAAAAATTATTCTACCCAAGAGTGGTCCGTACCGGTAATGTCGGTACATCGACCATAGCCGAAGAGATTGCTGAATACTCATCCCTTTCCCGGGGAGATGTAAAGAACACCATCGATAACTTGATTACCGTCCTGACCCGGCATCTGCAATCCTCTCAGACCGTGACACTTGAGGGACTCGGCACCTTCCGAATGGTGATGATAGCGGGTGGCAGGGGTGTCGAAACTGCTAAAGAAGTGTCTGCCTCTCAAGCATCGCTCACAGTTCGTTTCCAACCCTGCACTACCAAGAATCTGGATCATAGCGTAGCCACCCGCTCCATGGTGACAGGGGTGAAATGTATGCGCTTCGATCTTGCTGATGCTGCCGCTCCGGGTGGAGAAGTAAATCCGGACCCGAATCCCGACGATGGCGATGAGGAAGCACCGGATCCGACAGTATAACGAACCGCCACATGCAACACACATAATGGACGACTAGACTATACTGCATTATGAATTTTTAGAAACAACGACTTAACTAGAAACAACAATTAGACTAAGGCAGTGACTTAACTAAGACAACGACTTAACTAAAAATAATGACTTAACTGTCTGATAAATTATCAATTCACATGAGAACTATCAATTTGATCGTGGTGCATTGTTCCGCCACGCAGGGGAATCGTATGCTCTCTCCGGAGGCTCTTGACCTGATGCACCGCCGCCGCGGTTTCAACGGAACAGGCTATCACTATTACATCCGCAAAGACGGAACGGTGCATCTCACCCGCCCTGTCGAACGTATCGGTGCACACGTGAAAGGCTTCAATGCAAACAGTATCGGAATCTGCTATGAAGGTGGTCTGGACTGCTGGGGACGCCCGGCAGATACCCGGACTCCGGAGCAGCGTGCTGCGCTTCGGTTACTTGTACATCAGCTGCTTGAGAAGTTTCCGGACTGTCGGGTGTGTGGGCACCGGGATCTCTCGCCGGATAAGAACGGTAACGGGGAGATAGAGCCGGAAGAGTGGATGAAAGCGTGTCCGTGCTTTGATGCTGAAGAGGAATTTAAAGAACTTGTGGCAGAAGGCAAGGCAGAGGCACAGAGTAAACTAAACTATTTAAAGAACGAGAAAGGAGGTAAATGATGGCAATGAAGAAATCTGTATGGGATATGATCCTGAAGGTGGTTATCGCGATAGCGTCGGCTGTGGCAGGCGTGTTGGGGGCTAATGCGATGAGTTTGTAGACAACTACTATCCGTTTGCCGGTATCGGTCAGCGAATCCGGCAAACGGTAAAACTAAACTAGACATATTTATATTAAACACAAATGATTATGAAAGAGAAACTATATACATTATTATTTTTTTTACTGGTGACTATATCCGGAAAATCGCAGGATTTCAATCCCGGTCCGGAAGCCCAGAACCTGACCGAAAGAAAGAACGTAACGGTGGATTATGCAACGGGATTGTTCCACTACACCGTACCTCTGTATCAACTAAAGTCAGGTGATTATGAATTACCTATTTCATTGGATTATATTGCAAAGGGGGTGAAGGTGAGTGATCCTGAAGGTTTAATAGGTAAAAATTGGACACTTAACGTCGGTGGTATCGTTACTCGAACTATGCGTGGCGGATTTGCCGATGAGAAATCAGGTTACGGCTACCTATGGACAGAAAATGCTGTTACTCCATTGGAACAAGATGCAAGGAGTGTAGGGCTTCGTAAACGGGACGGGGAAAGTGATATTTTTACTGCCGTGTTCAATGGGAAGAAGGTCGATTTTATCATTCGTATGAATGAAAACAAACAAATATATGCTTTACCATTGGGACAGACAGATATTCGTATTGAGTGCGAAGGGGCTTCCACAGAGATCACAGGCTGGGCTATTACGGATAATAATGGTGACCGTTATATCTATCGACAGAGGGAAAGATGTATGGATGTTGAGTATGTGGATGTGTCTACTTCCAATGCTATTTCAGATTCCGGTTATACCTCGGCATGGTATCTTACCCGTATTCTTCCATATAATGGAGCGCCGATTGATTTTCATTATAATGGCGATGCGACATCTCAACTCTGGGATAACCTTCCGGCAGGGTGTATGAATACAATGAAAATAGGTGATTCGTATAAAATGACTTATCATTATGGTGAGTCTGTTAAAGAACAGCCATTTGATTTTGAACAGTATCGGTCAAAGTTTGATAATGCGGTTGCGGCAGCTCAGCATTACTTGGAGATGTCTTCTTTGGGAATAAGTTTTGAAAATACAGATATTAAAATAAGAGATTTTGAAAAATACGGTTATATAAATATCCAACCTCTTCATAGTGAATATATAAAAACAAATAATCGAATTGTTGGTATATTATCGAACATATCACAAATGACTGGTGTATCAATAGGGCTGGAACAAAGTTTGAGAGATATGTCTAGAGTTTGTAATAATATGGATAATTTTTATGCAAATTTGGCTGGTATGTATTTACAGGAAGCTGCAGATTATATACATGCCTGTTTATCTGAGACTAGATATGTTAGAGAAAAGGAAATGTGTGGTGGAAATAGTTGCACTATTGTGTCTCCTTTACTAAATATGATTGTTTGTCCTGAATATATAGTGAAATTTGTCTACTCTTCTTCTCCGCTTCGCTCCTATTTATCTGCTGTGACTTTACATAATCGGAATATGGAACAGATCTCGTCTGTTTCGATTATAGGGGGAGTGAATGAAGTCTCTTTTTTAGATAAGGATAGCAAAAAGATATATGATATGAAGTTTGATTATTATGAGAAGACGGATTTTTTGACTTGTAAAGAAGAAGGGACAGATTTATGGGGCTATCCTGTGGGGAGAAATGAAGATGAAGAATGCGAGATGTATGCCACTCTCTACTCACTGAAAAACATTATTTTATCTGATGGTGGAAAAATAGAAATTCGCTATGAGAGAAACAAGGCGAGTGGTACTACGGTTGGAGGTATTCGTCTGAAGTCGTTGGTATTTGATGATAGATCAGTTGAACGAAATGATACTATTTATTATGGCTATCCTGAAATGGCTATGAGTGTGTACAAATCCTATTCTAATTTTGTTATAGTCTCTTATCCTAATTTTGATGACAGGATTGATTATGATAGGGTGCAACCAAAAGGTCATCCAGTAGTTAATATGGGTAATAATGGTTTTTACTATCCTTATATAACGGAGACCGTTTCTGGCAAAGGGACTACCACTTATAGTTATGAAGTAGCTTCTTTTTCACCAACATCTATTTCTCCTTATCCATATTGGTTAAATGGTTTATTGACAGAAAAAGCAGTGTATGACCTTAATGGAAAATTATTAAAGAAGATTCAATACAATTATGAGATAGATAACAATAGTGGAGATAAACTTCCACAAATGCAGCCGTCCAATTTCTATTTAGATGAAGAATCTTTGGAGCCTTTTTTTAAGAAGCAGGGAACTCCGTATTTAACAGGGGAAGAGATGTATAGGTTGAATATTGAGCCACGATTGTCTCCTACGAATGTAGATAGATTCTACAATTTGCAATATGGCTGGAAAATTGTTTTAAAAGAGGAAGTGGAGTACAGGAGTGATGAGGATATTCCGTATTGTCAGACGAGATATTGTTATGACAATTCGTTGTCTATATATCCTACCCGTATTATTCGTATAGGTTCGGATGGTATTGAGCATGCTGAAGTTTTGAAAAGAGTAATGGATATGGCAGATAGTGCAGATCCTGTTTTCATTGATATGAAAAAGGCTAATTTACTTTTGCCTATTGTGAAATCAATTACTCTTATTGATGGTAAATTGATAAGTGAGACTGTGTTTCGTTTTCAAGCTGACAAAGGGGCAAAGGTCGGTTCGATAGCTCCAGTTGAGAAATTAACTTATGTTCCTATTAAACCGGAAATTTATGTCCCGAGTTCCCTTGATACGCAGTTGTTTAATTATGGGGAAAATAATTATACAATAGATGCCTCTTATCAGTATGCTAGTCAAAAGGTTTCAAGGATGTGGGTAGAAATCGATGGAAGAACAGAACGGAATAGTCGTGCTTATGACAATTATGGGAAATTATTGTTGGAGTGTGATGCAACAGGGGCTATGGCAAGCGATGAATGTAAACTTGTGTTGAATCCAGAGGCGGATTTGAGGGCTATTTATAGTACATTAAAACAGTTGGAAAAACCTCACCGAGAATTCTCTTCAATAATGCAAATGATTGCAGATGAGGTATATGATGATCAGTTTAGTAACTTTCAAAGATCGCATGACAATTACGTAGTTGTTACATTTGCGGAAAAAATATTGAAGAGTGACCCAGATTTGATTTGGGCGAGAATCTACTATAAAGAAGTTGTGCACAATGATTATGAGATATTTAATGCATTCAAGCGAGAATATGAACGGATCATAGAACTCTATCCTAAATATAAGGATTTGAGACGATTTATATATCCATTAGAAACGTTAGTCCATTATGATGAGCAAGAACTTTTTGATTTATACTTTTTAGATTATGAAATAGAAAGACCGATGCACACTCTTGACTATTCTTTGAAATTAATTCCGGATTCAGATACCCGGAACCTACGATTGTATATACTGGATGGAAGAGAAACTGTTTCAGGAAGCATTACCCATGCAGGTAGCGATACTCCGTATACCATTGAGAGTATTTCTTCTTCTAAACTGAAAATATATGATATCGATTTAAGTAAGTATACAAGCATAACCTCTGTAACTGTTAATAATCAAGGCTCTTATATGGCATTAGTCCCTGAAGGAGCAAATTTTAAGGCCACTTCTTATAATCCTGACGGTACGGTATATGCCCGATTTGACCAGAGCGGGAATGTAGAGTATTACACTTACGATGCTGCCGGGCGAGTTGTCAAAGTGGAAGACCAGTATGGTAATATTTTGAAAACGTATGAGTACAACAAACTTAATAACTAATAAAACAAGATGCAGAATATGAAAACAATAAAGATAAAACGAACATTGTCAATCTTCTGTCTGCTGTCTTTTTCCTTTTTCATGAACGGGCAGCAAACGACAAGTTACACAAAAGCACGTAACTATGTGGCAGAGCAAACTTATATAGATGCGAGTTCCCAAGTGGGTAATGGTGTGGCACGAACCATTAGCGATATTTTTTATACTGATGGTTTCGGTCGTAAACAACAGGAGATACAGGTAGGTGGCAGCCCTGCGGATAATGCAGATTTGGTACTTTCTTATACCTACAATATAATGGGGCAAGTAGAGAAAGAATACCTTCCGTATGCAAAGACCAGCAACAACGGTGCTTTTGATAAGTTTTCTCCGGAACGTTGGAGTGTTTACGGTACGGCAGAACAGGCGTATGCTTATAATTTGACTCAATACGAAGATAGTCCGCTGATGCGTGTCTCTCGGAAGATGGGTGCGGGTAAGGCATGGCATACCGATGATAAGAGTATTCGTATGACTTATGGAGTAAACGGCGCGAATGAAGTAAAATATTATAAAGTCTCTTTCGATGGTTTATTGATCGCTTCAGGGTTTTATGAAGCGGGGAAACTAGACGTTACTATTGAAACAGACGAAGACGGGCATAAGACTAAGACCTATACTGATTCCGATGAACGAACCATTCTGACTGTATCTGTCAATGGCGAAGATAGGTTGGAGACCTATTATGTATACGATGATCGTAGTTGTCTTCGTTATGTATTGCCTCCAGAAGCCAGCCATCGGCTGGTGGAGACTGGTACGATGGATATCTCCGCACTGCATAGTTTAGCATACAGTTATGAATATGATAAACTGAACCGGATGATTTCCAAACGTCTGCCGGGTTGCGCTCCTATTTATATGGTATATGACCGTTGTGATCGTTTGGTTTTGAGCCAAGATGGAAAACAGCGAACTGCAAATACAAAGGAATGGAATTACTTTGTTTATGACTCTCATAATCGTATAATAGAAAGCGGTGAAATACTTTTATCGGCAGAGCAAACGTGCAACGAACTGCAATTGGCAGCTTGGGAAAGCGAGCATTATCTTCCTACGGGAACTCGCACTCCATTGCAATATACGGTATATGACAATTACAATCCAACGGAGAATGTGATTGCTCATCCGTTTGTGGCAACTGTTGGTTATGATACATCGTATGTTTCGTATGCTGCCGGGCTGGTGACAAGCACTAAAACACGTTTATTAGGAACAAACGACTGGTTGACGGAGACAACCTATTATGACGCTCGTGGTCGTGCTATTCAAACTATCTGCCACTATCCAGAAAAAGGGTTACGATATAGTCATATAGCTTATGACTTTACAGGTAATGTACTGAAAAAACAGGATAAAATTGGTACTGATATTCTTGAAACAGTTTATACGTATGATGAACGTGCAAGATTATTAACGAAAACTAATACTTGGAATGGGAATTTTACTGATAAAATCGCTTATGCATACGATGCATTGGGACGTCTGGCTGGCAAAAATTATGGGGATAAGGTGTCTGAGAGTTTATCCTATAATATCCGTGGTTGGCTGACGGGAATCGGAAGTCAGCACTTTTCTCAAACGTTACATTATGTTGATGGATCAGGTATTCCTTGTTATAATGGCAATATCAGCAGTATGACCTGGCATTCGGGAAGTGAGGATGGATTACGGGGTTATAAGTTTACATATGACGGCTTTTCCCGCTTGAAAGATGCTATTTATGGTGAAGGGGAGCTATTAAGCAACAATACGAATCGTTTCAATGAACAAGTAACGGGTTATGACAAGAGCGGGAACATTCTTGGTTTACTCCGCTACGGACAGATCAATGCAATGAGTTATGGTTTGGTTGATAACCTGAATTTGGCTTACAACGGTGACCAATTGCGGTCGGTTAATGACAATGCTACGGATCACGTATTCGGTAATGGTATGGAATTCAAGGATGGCGCAAGTAAAGAGATAGAGTATGAATACGATGCAAATGGCAATTTGACGAAAGATTTGAATAAAAAGATAACTGACATTCAATACAATTGCTTAAATTTGCCGGAGAAGGTGCAGTTTGAAGGTGGTAACAGTATTTCTTACCTCTACGCAGCTGATGGAACAAAACTCCGTACTACGTATAAGACAGGAAACGCCATTACCATAACAGACTATTGTGGCAATGCGATCTATGAAAATGGTGTGTTGGTAAAGGTGTTGACAGAAGATGGTTACATAACCGCTTCGAATAATCAATTCCATTATTTTATTCAGGATCATCAAGGTAATAATCGTGTGGTTGTCGCTCAAAACGGTACGGTAGAAGAGGTGAACGACTATTATCCATTCGGAGGGTTGCTTTCTTCATCGTTGTCTAATAATGTTCAGCCTTATAAGTATAACGGCAAGGAACTGAACAGAGATAATGGTTTGGATTGGTATGATTATGGGGCGAGAATGTATGATGCTTCGTTGGGAAGATGGCATGTGGTGGATCCAATGAGTGAGAAATACTATAGTTTTAATCTGTATAATTATTGTAATAATGAACCTGTAGGCAGAATTGATCCAAATGGAAAAGATATAATTGTATTACATGACCGTAAAGGCGCTGGAGGATTTGGACATACTGCTGTTTTAATCGGGAACGAAACTGATGGTTGGCGTTATTTATCAAAAGATGGTGGAAAAGGAATTATTGTATCTGGTAGTCCTAATGTTGGAAAATATAAATTTAATAATATTCAACAATTTGACAACTCAGATTATGCGGCAGAATATCATGGTTATCAGAGTCGTGCGAGATTTGCAACGACACAGGAACAGGATGACGCAGCATATGCAGCCATGTGGAAAGCGACTCATTCTTTTTATGATGTTATAACGAATAATTGTATGGATGCCGTAGCAAGTGCTTTAAGAGCTGCAGGGTTTAGCGCGGAAAAATCCTATTATATAGGAACCGATAATCCATTTGCTAATCCTGTTTCAGTAGGGGATCCTCGCCCTAACCCGAGATATGATCGACTTTTGGAGATAAATGAGAAATTTATAAAAGAGGCTACTGAAAATGCTAATAGGCAATATAATAGGAATAATTTTTGGAATAGTTTTCTTAATATATTAGGAGGGGTGTTTACGATGAATACTGATATACTAATGATTAAATTCTAATTGTCATAAAACAGAATTTGTGTGTAGAGGGCATTTAAGCCCTCTGCATTAATATTTAATATTATATTGTTTATGAAACCGGTAGTTCGAAATTTATTAATTGTATTATTGTTGATTTTGCTGGGTAAATTATTCATAATTCCCCCAAAGAATCTTTATTGGGCATCCGAAAGCATTCAAAAATCAAAACGGGTGAATGCTTATGTTGGAGAGTGTAAAATATTTAGGATAGATACCCTTATGGTCGGCTATGAGTTTCCAATTGAGAAAATATGGGTGGAGAAATATTATAATTTAGGAAGAAATATTATAGGAATAGTTATTCCTGTTACTAAAGATAGTAAGCGTATAATATTTGATATTATTCCCAATCATCCTTTTTTTAGAAAAGGTAATTTTAGCGAAGAATGGGTTATCAAAGATAGTTTGACTCATCGTATTGGTTGTTCAAACGATATTAGTGAACAGGATTGTTACTATCAACGAGGAGATACTGCTATTTTTAATGTTTTTAGGTTGATAAAAGATTCGTCTAATGTTTGGAGAGATGAAAGCATGGAGCATCTTTTTAAGGTATATACTATTTGTGATTGGGATAATAAGTAAGCCAATTAGCAGAATTAGATAGATATTGATCTGATTCTGTCGAGATTACGATTGTTATATTTAGAGTTTACAAATAGGTATAAGTGAGGATTGTATTTAAGGAAATAGGTAGTCAAAACTATGATTATAATGAGATAAAAGTATTAATAATTGATTTATTTAGATAATATGAATTTTAATACGGAATTAAAAAAGAATATAGGTTGTAACATCGTATATAGTAGCTCTGGTGGAGGTAATTGCTCAATTATACTCATGGAATTTGATAATGGGAATCATATAATGACATATTGCTATTGGGAAGTTCAGAAAGATGGAAAATTAATTGCTACATCAGAAGATGATATTACAGCTATCACTGGTTTGGTGGCACGAACAATTCGGCTTTTTGAGAATCAAAAGGTTGTAGATATTGAAATAGATGAAGGACTCAATTTATTCATTGAAGTAGAGGATGGGTTGACATTACTTGTTTTTCGTGATGAGTATGATCATGAAGACTTGGAAATGCTTGGCGATAGCCAAGATTGGGATTATGCAGTTCCAAGTGAAGACTTAGTGCTTTATGTTATGGAAGATTCAACGATTAAGGCTGGGAAATGTAGCAGTCCTCGGTCAGATCCATTAAAGTTAATAAAGATGGATTGAAATAAATAAATCTTTTATTTTGGTGATTATGAGAAAAGTGATTATTTCTTTGATATACGTATCAATAGCCTTAACTATCCCCCTGGCGGTTGCCTGTCAGGGGGCAAATGACGATAATATAGATCCCATACTTTTGGAACATGCAAAATCAGTGATCGATTTCTATCCTGATTGTGGGAAGACGTTGAAGATTTTTCAGTTTAATACTAGAAAGGTTGATGCATATTACATGTATGCCAAGCAAAGTGGTTTTTGGTTTGATACAGGTTTAAATACAGATGATCTTAGATTTATTTTACCTACCAATGCTATGAATTACAAAGATAAATATATTCTTTTTTATTTGGAAGAGAAAAAAGCATTGAGTGAAAAGAAGGTTAGTAGGATATTAGGTATGTCGTCTCCAGATGATATGTCTGATAGCTATCATGGACAAGATCCACGAATATGGGTGTACATAAAAGATAGGCAATCAGGTAAATCAGCTTTTACACAAATTGACTATGACACTGAAATTAACCAGTATCCTCATCTGCGATATTTTAATGGTGGAGAAGAAGATTCAGCTGTAATTGACATTATGACTTACAGTATAGATGTTCATGGAGAAAAGGGAAAATCAGACAAATTATTTTTACCGGATAAAATATCATTAGGAATATCTATCTATAATAAATCAAATTCTACTCTTTTGATAGGATTGAATCCTGATTTATATGGTAGTTTTATAATAAAAAATGGGAAACATTCAATGCCACTTACCGCAGATGTAGAAGTTAATCGATATTTTGGTGAATTTAATGAATATTCTTCTGGGTTATATTCTATTGCTCCTCGTGGAAAAATGAGTTTTTATCTTAGCACTGCACAGCAGTCTATTAAATTAGAAGATACGTCTCCACATGAATATGCTCACAAATTATATGATTTATTTTATGACTCCATTTGTTATGTGCCTGCGCGTACTATTCAGATACCTGATACTATTCAAGGGATTGTTTGGGATAAAGAATTTACAACGTATTTCCCATTTCTTAATTGGTATAGTTTTTGGGTAAATGATAGTATATATGACATATATCCCAATGGTGAAATGGCTGGATATAAGATGGATAAGTATCGTTCTAAATGGTTTGAAGAATAGTGCAAGGTGATTGAAGAAGTCTTTTTAGGAGGCTATATTAGATTTTGCTATATTCTTATAAGCTTTTAATTTATATTATTTATGAAACCGGTAATTCGAAATTTATTAATTGTTCTCTTATTGATTTTGTTAGGGAAATTATTCATAATACCCCCAAGAATCTTTATTGGGCATCTGAAAGCATTCAAAAATCAAAACGGGTGAATGCTTATGTTGGAGAGTGCAAGATATTTAAGATAGATACCCTTATGGTCGGTTATGAATTTCCAATTGAGAAAATATGGGTGGAGAAATATTATAATTTAGGAAGAAATATTATAGGAATAGTTATTCCTGTTACTAAAGATAGTAAGCGTATAATATTTGATATTATTCCCAATCATCCTTTTTTTAGAAAAGGTAATTTTAGCGAAGAATGGGTTATCAAAGATAGCTTGACACATAGTATTGGCTGCTCTAATAAGATAATTGACTTAGATTGTCATTATCAGCAAGGAGATACAGCTATTTTTAATGTCTTTAAGTTGATAAAAGATTCGTCTAATGTTTGGAGAGATGAAAGCATGGAGCCTCTTTTTAAGGTATATACTATATGTGATTGGGATAATAAGTAAGCCAATTGGCAGAGTTAAATAGATATTGATTTGATTCTGTCTGCGGATTAAAATAATGATAATATGGATAACGATAAAGAAAACTATCAGATTAAAGATCGAATAATTAAGGAAGAAATCTTGGAATTAATGAATAATGTTAGGTATTCTAATGATCCTGGCCTTAAATTTTATTCAAGAATGTTATTGACTGATTATTATAAGACTACCGATGTTGAGAATCTTTTTTTTGAACTTTTACATGATGAAAAATGGAAGAATCAAAGAGGAAATCTTATTTTTTCTTTGAATGAATGTATTGAACCTACCGAAAGAAATAGTGAGTATTTGGATTTCTTTATACATTTACTACTCGAATGTGAAATAGGAAGTGAGGTATATATGGATTCGATTTCTATCATTATGGATTTGCGTGCTCCTTTTGAGATAACAACTTTGGATAAGAACATTATGGAGTTAGAAGCTCTATTGAATGAGAATAAACTTGAAAGTGAGAAGAAGGAGTTAACCCTATTCTTATTAGACTATCTTAGAAGTCAGAAAGAAATTACTATTATTTATAAAAGAATGAGTAACAAACTTCTTATAAAAGAATGAGTAACAAACTTCAGTTTTATTAATATGTAATTTTTATCTCAGCGTAACTAAGAGTAATTCTCAGGTGATTTCGTTTATGATAGTTGCATTTTAAATAATGATATACGAGGAAGGATTTATTTCAATTGCTGAATAAGACTGAATATGTTCTACTTTTAAGATTATCATTGAAAGAAGGCTATTCAAATTTATTCTAATAGAAAATATACTGCATAAAAAGATGCAAGAATATACAGAAATGATCTTGTTTTTGGATATAGATAGGTGAAATATGCATGATAACTAGCAATGTTAGGAGGCGTTTCATTTAAAGAAACACCTTGTTGGTTTTAAAGGAACGACTCGTTGGTCGGTGAGAAACACTTCGCTTCATTTAAAGGAACGGAATAAAAGGTACTTTGGGTGCTTGTTTTGCTCTGGATATGGTCAATTGTGGGATGGACTGAGAATGTTAGATTGATATTTGAGACGTGACACATGCGTTCGATTTTCATGTTTTATCCTTATTTTCTGTCTTGTTGATTCTTATAACGTAAAATATGTGTGATTTGAAAATATGCAGACTGTGATTCCTTCCGTTTTTCCAGTTCAGCCCGTACTTGTGTTGTATATTTCTGATTCTGCACAATGATTCCTATTCATTTTTCATGTACTAAGAAGTTTTGTTCTGATTGCGGGAAGTTGCTTCACATTTCATTTCATCTCCCCGTTTGGGAGTACACTTTGAAATAAGTGTCAGAGTAACGTTATATTATTAAAAGTACTTAACGAAAGCCCGTTACGTCACTTTTTATTTGTTTCTTTGCACCAAATTCGGGAATAGTGTTGTCTTGTGAATCGGGGCAGCACTTAATTTTGCTTAGAAATTAATGGAGAAACTCATTATAAATGCTTGTCCGGTGTGTGGCAGTACGCACTTGAAACGCGTCATGACTTGTACGGATTTTTATGCTTCGGGCGAACAGTTTGAGCTGTGTTCGTGTGAAGACTGCGGATTTACGTTCACGCAAGGTGTGCCGGTAGAAGCAGAAATAGGCAAGTATTATGAGACTCCCGATTACATCTCCCACACTGATACGCGCAAGGGCGCGATGAATACCATTTACCATTACGTACGTTCCTATATGCTGGGCCGCAAGGCGCGTCTGGTAGCCAGAGAGGCACACCGAAAAAGAGGGCGTTTGCTTGATATAGGTACGGGAACCGGTTATTTTGCCGACGCTATGGCTGGCCGTGGCTGGAAAGTGGAGGCAGTGGAGAAAAGTCCGCAGGCGCGTGCTTTTGCCAAAGAGCATTTCGATTTGGACGTAAAGCCTGAATCAGTTTTGCAGGAGTTTGCTCCCGGCAGTTTCGATGTGATCACCCTCTGGCATGTGATGGAGCATCTGGAACATCTTAATGAGACATGGGAGATGCTTCGTGAGTTGCTGACAGAAAAAGGGATGCTCATTGTGGCGGTACCCAACTGTTCCTCTTACGATGCGGAACGTTACGGAGAGTATTGGGCGGCATATGATGTCCCCCGCCATCTCTGGCATTTCACTCCCGGCACTATTCAGCAATTAGCTTCCCGCCATGGTTTCATAATGGCGGCGCGTCATCCGATGCCGTTTGATGCGTTTTATGTGTCGATGCTGAGTGAGAAACATCGCGGCAGTTCGTGCAGTTTCCTTAAAGGGATGTATGTAGGGACGCTTGCCTGGTTCAGTACTTTGGGACGGAAAGAACGGAGCAGTTCGATGATTTACGTGTTCCGGAAAAAAAGATAGCGCATGGGAAATAAAAACAGATATAAGTCGAAGTCACTGTTCGACATGCAATTTATAACGTCCAGTATCAGTACGACATTGGTGTTATTGCTGTTGGGACTGGTCGTGTTCTTTGTGCTCACGGCACACAATATGTCTGTGTACGTGCGCGAGAATATCAGTTTCTCCATTCTCATCAGTGATGACATGAAAGAGGCGGATATTCTGAAACTTCAGAAGAAGCTGAATCAGGAACCTTTTGTGAAGCAGTCCGAATACATCTCCAAGAAGCAGGCGCTCAAGGAACAGACAGAAGCGATGGGGACAGACCCCGAAGAGTTTCTCGGATATAACCCTTTCACGGCCTCACTTGAAATCAAGCTACACTCCGATTATGCCAATTCCGACAGCATTGCGAAGATAGAAAAACTGATAAAGAAGAATTCCAATATACAGGATGTGCTCTACCGGAAAGAGCTGATTGATGCCGTTAATGAAAATATACGGAATATCAGCCTTGTGCTGCTGGCACTGGCGGTGGTGCTCACCTTCATTTCCTTCGCTTTGATCAACAATACAATACGACTTGCCATCTATTCCAAACGATTCCTCATTCATACCATGAAACTGGTGGGTGCCAGTTGGGGATTTATACGGGGGCCCTTCCTGCGTAGAAACGTGTGGAGCGGGATATTGGCGGGTATGCTTGCCGATGCCATATTGATGGGGACTGCCTATTGGGCGGTGACCTATGAGCAGGAGCTGATTCAGGTGATTACTCCGGAAGTCATGCTGATTGTATGCGGCAGCGTATTGGTGTTCGGGGTGATCATAACCTGGCTGTGCGCTTACCTCTCTATCAATAAATATCTGAGGATGAGAGCCAACACGCTGTATTATATTTAGGAGAATAACATATAATTGGGAATTTAGTAACTTGTAACAAAATAAGCTTATGTCTGACAAACAGAAATTTGCCTTCGATAAAGTGAACTTTATCTTGCTCGCAATAGGAATGGCGATTGTCATTATTGGATTTCTATTGATGACGGGCCCTACATCGTCCGAAACGGTTTTTGAACCGGATATTTTCAGTGTACGCAGAATCAAGGTGGCACCTGTGGTTTGCCTGTTTGGTTTTTTATCAATGATATACGCAGTGTTGCGTAAACCTAAAACACAAAAAACAGAAGAATAAAGATGGGGGATTTAACGACATTTGAGACGATTATTATTGCTATTGTAGAAGGGTTGACAGAGTTTCTTCCGGTTTCTTCTACCGGGCACATGATTATAGCGCAAAACATACTGGGCGTAGAAAGTACGGAATTTGTAAAGGCGTTCACGGTTATCATTCAGTTTGGTGCGATTCTTTCGGTAGTTTGCCTTTATTGGAAACGTTTCTTCCGGCTGAACCATGCACCGGTGCCGGAGAATACACCTGCCATCAAGCGCTTTCTGCACAAATTTGATTTCTACTGGAAGTTATTGGTCGCTTTCATTCCTGCTGCCGTGCTGGGTTTCTTGTTTAGCGATAAAATAGACGAGATGCTGGAAAGTGTAGTGATAGTGGCTGTGATGCTGGTTATCGGAGGCATATTCATGCTGTTTTGCGATAAGATATTTTCGAAAGGAAAGGAAGATACGGTATTGACGGAAAGAAAAGCGTTCAACATCGGTTTGTTTCAGTGCATAGCCATGATACCGGGGGTATCCCGCTCCATGGCTACCATTGTAGGAGGTATGGCGCAGAAACTGACACGTAAGGATGCCGCCGAATTTTCGTTCTTCCTGGCAGTACCGACCATGTTTGCGGCAACCGGATATAAGGTGCTGAAACTCTTCCTCGACGGTGGTACGGAAATTCTGCTCAATAATATGCCGGCACTTATCATTGGCAATGTCGTGGCTTTTGTCGTGGCTTTGCTGGCTATCAAGTTCTTTATAAGCTTTGTGACAAAATATGGCTTTAAGGCATTTGGCTGGTACCGGATTATTGTAGGCGGAACGATCCTGATCATGTTGTTGCTGGGATACAATTTAGAAATTGGCTGATGAATTTTAAAAAAGGAGAAGTACTGTTTTTCAATAAACCTCTCGGCTGGACTTCGTTTAAGGTAGTAGGACACGTCCGTTACCATATCTGCCGCCGGATAGGAGTGAAAAAACTGAAAGTAGGCCATGCCGGAACGCTCGACCCTCTCGCTACGGGAGTGATGATAGTATGCACCGGTAAGGCTACGAAACGAATAGAAGAATTTCAGTATCACACCAAGGAATATGTAGCCACGCTCAGGCTGGGTGCTACTACTCCCTCGTACGATCTGGAACATGAGATAGACGCCACCTACCCTACCGAACATATCACGCGGGAGCTGGTGGAAGAAACGCTGACGCACTTTCTGGGTGCTATCGAGCAGGTGCCCCCTGCCTTTTCCGCCTGCATGGTGGACGGCAAGCGCGCTTACGAGCTGGCACGTAAAGGCGAGGATGTGGAACTAAAGGCGAAGCAACTTGTTATTGATGAGATAGAGCTGCTGGAATGCCGTCTGGACGATCCGGAACCGATGATCCGAATCCGTGTGGTGTGCAGCAAAGGGACGTATATCCGTGCTCTTGCCCGTGACATTGGCGAAGCCCTCCACAGCGGGGCTCATCTGACGGGACTGATCCGCACACGTGTAGGAGACGTCCGTCTGGAAGATTGTCTGGACCCGGAGCACTTTAAAGAGTGGATAGACCGGCAGGAAATAGAAAACGACGAAGATAATAATTAACGTAATAAGGAATAGATATGAAGCTATCACAATTCAAATTTAAATTACCCGAGGATAAAATCGCTTTGCATCCTACGAAGTATAGAGATGAGTCGCGCTTGATGGTGTTGCACCGTCGTACTGGAGAGATTGAACACAAGATGTTCAAAGATGTTTTGAACTACTTTGATGATAAAGACGTATTTATATTCAACGATACGAAAGTATTCCCGGCACGTCTGTATGGTAATAAAGAAAAGACGGGCGCACGTATCGAAGTATTCTTATTGCGTGAGCTGAACGAAGAACTCCGTTTGTGGGACGTACTGGTAGACCCGGCACGTAAAATCCGTATCGGTAACAAGCTGTATTTCGGTGCTGACGACTCGATGGTGGCGGAAGTAATCGACAATACCACTTCCCGTGGACGTACGCTCCGTTTCCTTTACGACGGGCCGCACGATGAGTTCAAGAAAGCACTCTATGCTTTGGGCGAGACTCCCCTGCCCCATTCTATCATCAACCGTCCTGTAGAGCCGGAAGATTCGGAACGTTTCCAGTCCATCTTTGCCAAGAACGAAGGTGCGGTGACTGCTCCGACAGCCAGCCTTCACTTTAGCCGCGAACTGATGAAGCGTCTGGAAATCAAAGGGATTGACTTCGCCTATATCACCCTGCATGCCGGTCTGGGTAACTTCCGTGATATCGACGTAGAAGACCTGACAAAACATAAGATGGACTCTGAGCAGATGATTGTGAATGCAGAAGCCGTAAATACAGTCAATAATGCCAAAGATAAGGGTAAAAACGTGTGCGCGGTGGGTACTACCGTGATGCGTGCTATCGAAAGTGCAGTGAGCACGGACGGCCACTTGAAGGAATTTGAAGGATGGACCAACAAGTTTATCTTCCCTCCGTATGAGTTTACCGTAGCCAATTCGATGATCTCCAACTTCCACATGCCGCTTTCTACACTGCTGATGATTGTTGCCGCTTTCGGTGGTTATGATCAGGTGATGGATGCCTATCATGTAGCGTTGAAGGAAGGCTATCGCTTCGGTACCTACGGTGATGCGATGCTGATTCTGGACAAATAAGGAAAGGCACAGCCATGAAAATCTGTCCTAAATGCCACGAAGAGGTAGAAGATAGCTTTGAAATCTGCTGGAACTGTAACTACAGTTTCCCGGATGATAAGATATTGGACCTGTCTGCTGTAGAAGAAGCGGACGATAGCGGACGTTCCATCGATTGCCTGCGTTGTCAGGTGAAGATGATCTATTCCGGCAAATATGAGTTTCATGAGGGAATGAATACGGGAGTCTTCGGAAACCTGTTCGAATTGTTCCAGAATCGTGAAGCTTTCGATCTGTATGTCTGCCCCAAGTGTGGCAAGGTAGAGTTCTTTGTTCCATTGAACGAAGAATACCGTTTAAGGTAGAATAGACTTCTAATGGCAAGAGTATATATGAGTCTCGGCACTAATCTGGGAGATAAAGAGAAGAATCTCCGGGATGCCGTGCATAAAATAGAGGAGCAGATAGGGAAAGTGATTTCCCTGTCTGCTTTTTATATGACAGCTCCCTGGGGCTTTGAGTCGGATAACAGCTTTCTGAATGCAGCCGTATGCATAGAAACGGAGTTGCTGCCTCTGGAAGTGCTGCAGAAGACGCAGGAGATAGAGCGTGAACTGGGACGCACGCATAAATCAACAGGCGGTGTGTACAGCGACCGCTTGATTGATATCGACCTTTTGATGTATGACGATCTGATACTTTCGGCTACTTCTCCCTCCGGAGCAGAACTGAACCTCCCCCATCCCTTGATGGCGGAACGTGACTTCGTGATGAAGCCGATGGCAGAGATTGCCCCCGAACTGGTGCATCCGGTGCTGGGAAAGACAATGAGCTTACTTCTTTCTCTTCTTATCGGCGATAAACTTAGGTAGATAAGCGATACACCCTACCAATACTGCATATAACAGGTGAATGTCTTGAAATTCAATTTTCAAGAAGTGGCATACAATGGCGTAAATGGCAATCGTAAATCCGATGTAAAGAGCCAATACAAAGATTGTTTTTAGCTTATTATTTAGAATCATGACTTTTCTTGTTTCAGGTAAATAATCCGTTTTATTTCCTGTATATATGTGTTAAACATTGCCCAAAGATAAATATAATCTCCGAATAATACTTATCTTTGTCCCCGAAATGAAAGTGTGGACAGATTTGAGTAGCTTGCAACCACGGAAAAAAATGCTAAAACACGTCTGATTGACGCCTTTCGGTTTATCCTTTGCAGCACTCGCCTCTCCTACTCTCTCTCATTTTTTAATTTTCAATTTTTAATTCTTAATTTAAAAAGATGGGATACTTATTTACATCCGAATCGGTGTCAGAAGGACACCCCGACAAGGTAGCCGATCAAATATCGGATGCCGTGCTTGACAAACTGTTGGCTTACGACCCCAGTTCTAAAGTAGCTTGCGAAACACTAGTAACTACCGGACAGGTAGTATTAGCGGGTGAGGTGAAAACTAAAGCGTACGTTGATCTCCAACTCATTGCACGTGAAGTTATTAAGAAAATCGGTTACACCAAAGGAGAGTACATGTTCGAAAGCAACTCTTGTGGTGTTCTTTCCGCCATTCATGAGCAAAGCCCCGACATCAACCGTGGCGTAGAGCGTCAGGACCCGATGGAACAGGGTGCGGGCGATCAGGGTATGATGTTTGGTTACGCTACGAATGAGACGGAAAACTATATGCCGCTTTCACTCGATCTGGCGCACCGTATTCTACAGGTTCTTGCCGACATTCGTCGTGAAGGAAAGGTGATGACTTACCTCCGCCCCGACGCCAAGAGCCAGGTAACGATTGAATATGACGACAACGGAACTCCCGTTCGTATTGATACGATTGTAGTTTCTACCCAACATGACGACTTTATTCAGCCGGCAGACGATTCTGCCGAAGCTCAGCTCAAGGCTGACGAAGAGATGCTGTCTATCATCCGTCGTGATGTTATCGACATCCTGATGCCTCGTGTCATCGCTTCCATCCACCACGATAAAGTGCTGGCACTGTTCAACGATCAGATTATCTATCATGTCAACCCGACCGGGAAATTTGTGATCGGCGGTCCTCATGGAGATACCGGTCTGACAGGCCGTAAGATTATTGTTGATACTTACGGTGGCAAGGGTGCTCACGGTGGCGGTGCTTTCTCCGGAAAGGACCCCAGCAAGGTAGACCGCAGCGCAGCTTATGCAGCCCGCCACATTGCTAAGAATATGGTTGCAGCAGGTGTTGCCGACGAAATGCTCGTACAGGTGAGCTATGCCATCGGTGTAGCGCGTCCTATCAATATCTTTGTCGACACTTACGGACGCAGTCACGTGAATATGACTGACGGCGAAATCGCCCGTGTCATCGACCAGTTGTTCGATCTTCGCCCGAAAGCTATCGAAGAACGCCTGAAACTTCGTAACCCGATCTATCAGGAGACTGCCGCTTATGGTCACATGGGACGTGAGCCGCAGGTGGTATCGAAAACGTTCTTCTCTCGTTATGAGGGCAACAAGACCGTAGAAGTAGAACTCTTTACATGGGAGAAACTGGACTACGTGGATAAGATCAAAGCTGCTTTTGGTCTGTAATTTGTTTGAAATCAGCTTATAGCTTTACAGCTATTTAGTCCATAGTGAGCCGCAATATCATCTCTTCTTAAGCGGGAGAGATGGATTGCGGCTTTTGTTGTTCGGGAGGTTTTACAGGGAATATAGTTATTTGCTGTTTGCAAACAGCAAAATTCAGTTTTATTTGCTGTTTGTAAACAGCAAATGACTATATTTGTATCCCTTTCCGTGAGTTTCTCCTGTTTTATAAGCAGTTGGGGGTTACCTATATAGGAAAGAAAAGCGAGAAAAAATGCTTCAAGAATATATGTCAACAGAAAATGATGTATTGGTGATGACATCAAACAATATATAAAAGCATATCAACTCTGATATATTACATAAAATGCCAAACTTCGACGAATACATCCGTAACGGAGAACCTGACAAGAAAGAAAGGGCTTCGGCTTGGAAAACCGCTATCGGTCTTCAAGCTGTAGATGGTTTGCAGACCTCCGATTATCTGAAAGATACTGCGGTCAAACATATTGAGGGTGATATCAGCATTGATGAAGTGAAAGCACTTATCAATGGATATTACCAATCCAAGACTGTACGCACTCCAAATGATGAAGATACGGAGGAAGCGGACAAGGTTTCTGCCAACATTGCCCGAATCTTGAATGAAAAGTCATTTGCTTTTTCTGTAACCGGATTCACTTCAATTCATCGAAGGCTGTTTGAAGGTGTATTCAAATTTGCAGGTAAAATCCGAGACTATGACATCACAAAGAAAGAATGGGTGCTTCGTGGCGATACCGTATTGTATGTCAATGCAGAAGATTTACGTAGGGCAATAGAGTATGATTTGGAACAGGAAAAAAACTTCTCTTACAAAGGATTGTCTTTAGATAAAGTAGTTGAGCATATTGCAAAGTTCGTTTCAAACCTTTGGCAAATACATCCTTTTGGCGAGGGAAACACCAGAACAACGGCTGTTTTCACCATAAAATATCTGAGGAGCATCGGCTTCGATGTAAACAATGATCTATTTGCCGAACACTCTTGGTATTTCCGCAATGCGCTGGTTCGGGCCAATTACCGCAATGTGCGTAAAGGTATCGAACCGGATATGAGTTTTTTGACTCTGTTTTTCAGAAACTTGATGATGGGCGAACACAATGAATTAAAGAATCGGTATATGGTTGTGAATCCTCCATCTGAATGGGCGGAAGGGCAAAACCCGACAAGTAGCCGACAAGCAGCCGACAAGTACCCGACATGTTCAGCAACAGTACAAGCATTGATTGAAATATTGGCAAAACAGCAACTATCAATCAAGGAAATGCTTGCGGCTATGAATTTGAAAGACCGAGAGAACTTTATGGCAAATTATCTGAATCCTGCAATGAAAGAAGGTTTTGTTGCGATGCTCTACCCTAACAGCCCAAAACATCCTCGTCAGAAATATTTGCTGACAGTAAAAGGATTGACCGTTTACAATTCTAAGAACGAAGAGAATGACAGAAATATGATTTAATGCGACTGGCCATTTTAACCGTTTGGTTAAAATTGAGCTGTTTATAAGCTATGATTGATAAAATCGTTATATTTGTAGTATTACGTTTATGTAGGGCAACATGAACAGCAAGAAATTGATTTTGTCGGAATAAAACAAGGAAAGCGTGTATATATTCAAGTGATCTATTTGATAGCAGACGAGAAAACAAGAGAACGTGAGTTCGGAAATTTGGTGAATATTCCCGATAACTATCCTAAATATGTGGTCAGCTTGGATGAGTTTAATCGGGGAAGCGAAGTTGCCGGTATTGCACATTTGCATTTACTTGATTTCTTGCGGCTGACAAACCTGTAAGCGAATATTTACTTGTTATATTGGAGCATCAATAGCAAATGGCTATGTTTTCATCTGATTAATTCCTTCCTGATTTCAGTTAACTAAGCCGGCTGTTATTTCGGCAGAAACCAGGCATTATGAAGGGATTGAAGGTCCGGCTTATCAGATTGCTTGCCGTACACCTCTGCCCACAGACGGGCTTCTTCTTCAAAAAAGAGTTCATTGAGACTTTCTTCTGCGGTAGTCAACGTGTTTTCTGTTTCCATAGGATAAAAGTATTAATAAAGGGGCAAAAAAGAACGGTTTCGTCTTTCCCGTTGACTAACACATACAAGGATGCTGGAGGTACATTACATACTCCCCACGGGGGTACGAAACCGCCTATGAGAAGAGTCACAGGCAAAAAGATGCCTGCAACTGGTCAAGAGCAGGATTCCCTGCGCCCCATCATAAAATGTTAGTCGTTGCAAACGATACTATTTTTCAAATCTAAGCAAGAAATGACCGGAGAAATAATTTTCCCGTATCTTCTACATAATGATTAAATATGGATTTCTATTGTCATCTGTCAGCTTTTCACATATAATAGTCTCATAATAAACAGATTACTTCCTGACAATAAGCCCTGACAATAAGCTGACAATAGCAAAAGTTTCATTTTACTGTCAGCTTATGGAGTGAGGGAAGTTTCCGATATATCTCACATTAAAGTGTATCAATATATTTTTTTGCCATCATTTGGCTCTGTCATTCAGACGAATGCCAATGAGAAATGGTCGGCTATGTCATTCAGACGACTGTAAGGAGGAAGAATCTCCTCTTTTGTGTGCGAGAAGAGCCTTCATTTCACACTGTCACCAACACTTCTCCTTTCGTTGTTTCCCGTTCAAGTATACATACGGTTTGTGACAAGCTATCAGAACGGTTGTGCCACCTACGGAAATGATTGTGCCAAACCTCTGAAACGGTTGTGCAAAGTGCTTGGCACAGTTGTGCCAAAGGCTTGTCACAGTCGTGCCAAAGGCGTGGCACAAGCATGCCAAAGGCGTGGCACGAGCAAGGCATACTTACAAAGGGACTCTTATCAAGTAGTCAAGCTGGAATAACAGCATGATACGGCTGACAATAGAATGGACGATTGCTATTGTCAGCCGTATTATCAGGGTGTATTGTCAGGCGGTAATTATCTCATTATAAATATTTTACCTATTAAAACCTGACAGATGACAATAAAATATCTGTTTTAATCATTATAAGTTAAATGAAGCCTGAAACAGGCAGGGCAGACGCTCAATAATTAATACACCCTTCTGTAGAAGGAATACAGCGCATTTCTATAACGATTGTATCATGATGCTGCAAATAAATATATAGTATATGCCTCTACCGTATGGGCCTGAGAGGCTTGTAAGGGCGTCAATATTATTGAGCGTCTGCCCTGAGAATGAAAAATTACTGGGTTAGTCCGAAAAACCTGGTTTGAGCTCCATACTGTACGGTTTTGAGCTAAATGATAGTCAATAGTATCTCGAATGGGGCTGACTAAAAAGTCAATAGTATCTCGAATCTCCTCCTTCGGGAAGGAGGAGTACCCGTAGGGGGAGGTGGTAGGTGAATACATAACCCTGTCATTTACAAAGAAATAGGAACAAACATTATTTCTCCTACCACCTCGGTCTTCGACCACTCCTCCTTCCCGAAGGAGGAGAATGGAGATACTACTGTTTGATTCATTTCCGTACAGTTTTGATTCAACTACTGATTCCATCTGCTGTCAACGGGTTACCTGCTTCATCTACCATCGTTACGTTTAACGTAAAGTTGCCGATTTTTTCGGCAAAAGCCAAAAGGTTTTTTTTACCATAATTTTTAGGATTAATAATGCTGCAAATTTCTTCTTTTTTTATCAAATAGAATACTTTATGCTTATTTATCTTCTTCCATTTCTTCCCAATGCGGCAAAATTCTTGAAGTAACGTACCCTCTTGTCAGGCTTGCCATACATACAACAGCACATGGTTTAAATTAGCTTTCCCCAAATGCGTTTTTTATCTTTGTTAAGGAAGAATAGAAAAAAGGGGAAGAGGAAGGCTGAAATCGTTTACTGTCAGGAAAGCTTCGTGAATGGTTGTTTTTCTTTTGTGCTCGAACACAAAACTAGTTGTCTGCGCTACTATTTTATCTCTCCTATAAGTGTTTGAATATAACCATTGAAGAAGAAAACCAAGGGGGGGATGTAGTTTTCTGATATTTTATAAGCAACAGCCGTGTTTTTCTGTATAATCGTAATTGAAACAGGTCTGTATTGGCATGTTTGTAGCCATTGTTGGTCTAATAAGTGTTATCGAACGACAAATAATGAAAAAGGAAGAACAACGATGCCAATTTGTTTCTACATTTGCGCAGTTGTTTATGTAACCATTTCTTTGAAACGCCTGCAAAGCGGTTGTAGAATGCCTGTAAAACATCTATAAAACGTGGAAAGCAGTTGTAAAAAAGAAAATGTTAAAAAGAAATAGGGTGTGATTGAACAAAAGCTAAATTTAACTGTTTAGTATAATAGATTAAAGTAGATAAAACGCGAAACGTTCCTTGTCATGCTACTAAATTCGATAGGAAAAGAAAGAATAATATAAATAAAGATTGCTTATGTCACAGATTATCGGACATATCTCACAGGTAATCGGTCCTGTGGTTGACGTGTACTTTGAAGGCTCGGATGCAGAGTTAATGCTGCCAAGCATTCACGACGCACTGGAGATAAAGAGGCCAAACGGCAAAATACTGGTTGTAGAAGTTCAGCAACACATCGGCGAGAATACGGTTCGTACCGTGGCTATGGACAGCACCGACGGACTACAGCGCGGCATGAAGGTGTATCCCACCGGAGGCCCGATCACGATGCCGATAGGCGAACAGATTAAAGGACGACTGATGAACGTAGTGGGCGACTCTATCGACGGCATGAAGACTCTCGACCGTACAGGTGCCTATTCCATCCACCGTGACCCTCCCAAATTTGAAGATTTGACAACTGTGCAAGAAGTACTCTTCACTGGTATCAAAGTAATCGACCTGCTCGAACCGTATGCCAAAGGTGGTAAAATCGGACTCTTTGGCGGTGCCGGTGTAGGAAAGACAGTGCTTATTCAGGAACTTATCAATAATATTGCCAAGAAACATAACGGATTCTCCGTATTTGCCGGAGTAGGTGAGCGTACCCGTGAAGGTAACGACTTGCTGCGTGAAATGATCGAGTCGGGCGTTATCCGCTACGGTGAGGCTTTCAAGGAAAGTATGGAGAAGGGAGACTGGGATCTTTCAAAAGTAGACTATAACGAACTGGAAAAGTCGCAGGTATCCTTGATTTTCGGTCAGATGAACGAACCTCCGGGCGCACGTGCTTCTGTGGCATTGTCCGGACTGACGGTGGCGGAGTCTTTCCGTGATGCCGGTAAGGAAGGCGAGAAACGTGATATCCTGTTCTTTATTGATAATATTTTCCGTTTCACGCAGGCAGGTTCGGAAGTTTCGGCTCTGTTGGGACGTATGCCTTCCGCCGTTGGTTATCAGCCGACGCTTGCCACGGAAATGGGTGCGATGCAGGAACGTATCACTTCTACCCGAAAAGGCTCTATCACCTCCGTACAGGCGGTGTACGTACCTGCGGACGACTTGACGGACCCTGCTCCTGCAACGACTTTCAGCCATCTGGACGCGACTACCGTGCTCGACCGTAAGATTACAGAGCTGGGTATTTATCCGGCTGTCGACCCGTTGGCTTCTACCTCCCGTATCCTCGACCCGCACATCGTGGGACAGGAACACTACGATGTGGCGCAGCGTGTGAAACAGATCTTGCAGCGCAACAAGGAATTGCAGGATATTATCTCTATTCTCGGTATGGAGGAACTTTCGGAAGAAGACAAGCTGGTAGTGAACCGTGCGCGCCGTGTGCAGCGTTTCCTTTCACAGCCGTTTGCCGTTGCCGAGCAGTTTACAGGCGTTCCGGGTGTGATGGTAGGTATCGAAGATACGATCAAAGGATTCAGAATGATTCTCGACGGTGAAGTAGACTACCTCCCCGAACAGGCATTCCTGAATGTAGGTACCATTGAAGAAGCGATAGAGAAAGGCAAGAAATTGCTGGAACAAGCGAAAAAATAAAAAAGAATAAGATGAAAGAACTGCATTTGAGTATCGTATCGCCCGAAAAGAGCGTATTCGACGGAGAAGTGAAGATTGTCACACTGCCGGGAACGGTAGGATCGTTTTCTATCCTGCCGGGACATGCGCCTATCGTCTCATCGCTGAAAGCGGGAACGTTGGCTTACACTACGATGGACGACGAGGAGCATACACTGGATATTCAGGGTGGTTTTGTAGAAATGAGTGACGGGACGGCTTCGGTGTGCGTCTCGTAGCGAAAAGACGAGATAGATTATACGTACAGCAGAAAAACACAATGACATGGTGAACATTAGTAAGACTAAACGGAATTTTATCGGATTGAATACGCTGTTTGCGATACTGAGCGGAGCGGCGGGTGCACTGATCTTGCATATTGCCCTGCCGGGGCATTATTTCGGAGGATATCCGTTTATACCGGTTTATTTCTATATTTTCGGTTTGTTCAGTATTTATATGTTCGATGCGTGTCGGCGGCATGCTCCGCAGAAGATGTTGCTGCTCTATCTGGCCATGAAAATGATGAAGATGATTCTTTCGCTGATTCTGCTACTGATCTATTGTCTGGCAGTGCGCGAAGAAGCCAGAGCTTTCTTGCTGACATTTATCTCGTTCTATCTGCTGTATCTGATATATGAAACGTGGTTCTTCTTCTCCTTTGAAGTGAACCTGAAACGGAAAAAGAAAAATAAGAATAAAAATGAAACAGTTGCGTAACATAGTAGCTCCGATATTTCTGCTCTGTCTGATGGCGGTAGCCAGTCTGCCGGTTTCTGCACAGGAACAGCAGGAAGATGTGACTCCACAGGAGCAGAAAGAGAATACGGTCAATGTGAAAGAGATCGTGTTCGGACATATTGGCGACTCATACGAATGGCATATCACAACGTGGGGTAAAACGCACATTACTATACCATTACCTGTCATTGTTTATAGTTCTGCTACAGGTTGGCACACGTTCCTTTCTTCCCGTCTTGCTGAGAATGGCGGCACGTATGAAGGGCTTTCCATTGCTCCCGAAGGAAGTAAGTATGAAGGCAAACTGGTAGAGTACAATGCAGCCGGAGAGCAGGTTCGTCCGTGGGATATTTCCATAACGAAAGTGACGTTTGCTCTGTTGTTCAACAGTGTGCTGTTGCTGGTAATTGTGCTGAGTGTGGCGCACTGGTACAGGAAACGTCCGCAGGGGGCATTGGCACCGGGCGGCTTCATCGGATTCATGGAAATGTTTATCATGATGGTGAACGACGATATCATCAAGAGCTGTGTCGGACCCAACTACCGGAAGTTCGCTCCGTATCTGCTGACTGCGTTTTTCTTCATATTCATTAATAACATCATGGGGCTGATTCCGTTCTTCCCCGGAGGTGCGAACGTGACGGGAAACATTGCGATCACGATGGTGCTTGCTATCTGTACCTTCCTTGCAGTCAATATCTTCGGAACCAAGCATTATTGGAAAGATATCTTCTGGCCGGATGTGCCTTGGTGGCTGAAAGTGCCTGTACCGATGATGCCTTTCATCGAGTTCTTCGGCATCTTCACCAAACCGTTTGCCTTGATGATCCGTCTCTTTGCCAATATGCTGGCGGGACACATGGCTATGCTGGTACTGACTTGCCTGATCTTTATATCGGCAAGCATGGGACCTGCGCTCAACGGTACGCTGACGGTGGCTTCCGTCTTGTTCAACATCTTTATGAACGCGCTTGAACTGTTGGTAGCTTTCATTCAGGCATACGTATTTACCATGCTTTCGGCAGTGTTTATCGGACTGGCACAGGAAGGCGCAAAGGTGAAGGCAGAGGATCAATGAACTGAATAAAAAAGAATAGAACGCGATGAATACGTAAAACATACGATTTACGGAACAAACGCGAATAGAGAGCAAATAAATAAACGAGAAAATAAACCATTTTAAAACTGAAAATTATGTTACTATCAGTATTGTTACAAGCCACTGCAGCAGCAGTAGGAGTTAGTAAATTAGGTGCAGCTATCGGTGCAGGTCTTGCAGTAATCGGAGCTGGTTTGGGTATTGGTAAGATTGGTGGTTCGGCTATGGAAGCTATCGCACGCCAGCCGGAAGCCTCGGGTGACATCCGTATGAATATGATTATCGCCGCCGCCTTGATCGAAGGTGTGGCTCTGTTGGCGGTAGTGGTATGTCTGTTGGTGTTCTTCCTCTAATGGATTTCAATGCTGAAATGTTCAGCTGCGAAATCGTAAGTTGTAAATTGTAAAATTGTAAATAAAATTATGTCATTACTATTACCTGATAGTGGCCTGTTGTTCTGGATGTTTGTCGCATTCGGGGTTGTGTTCGTGATATTGGCAAAATACGGTTTTCCCATCATCATCAAGATGGTGGAAGGCCGTAAAACCTATATCGATCAGTCCTTGGAGGTGGCAAGAGAAGCCAACGCCCAGTTAGCTCATTTGAAGGAGGAGGGCGAGGCGCTTGTGGCTGCTGCCAACAAGGAACAAGGACGGATCTTGAAGGAAGCAATGGAAGAACGTGACAAGATTGTTCATGAGGCCCGTAAGCAAGCAGAGATCGTTGCGCAAAAGGAGCTTGACGCAGTGAAACAACAAATCCAGATAGAGAAAGACGAAGCTATCCGTGACATCCGTCGCCAGGTAGCCGTGCTTTCTGTCGATATCGCCGAGAAGGTGCTCCGCAAGAACCTTCAGGACAAAGAATCCCAGATGGGTATGATCGACCGGATGCTGGATGAAGTATTAACCCCTAATAAGAACTAAGTAAAATGGAAGTCGGAGTACTCTCAATGCGATATGCCAAAGCGATGATCGAATACGCGCAGGAGAAAGGTGTGGAGGATAGACTCTACAACGAGTTCTTCATATTATCTCACAGCTTTCGTACCCAGCCGGGTTTGCGTGAGGCGCTTGATAATCCTGTCATCTCAATAAAGGATAAGTTGGCACTGGTATGTACGGCTGCCGACGGTGACGGTAAATCAAGCAGAGAGTTTATCCGTTTCATTACGCTGGTTCTGCGAAACAGGCGCGAAGGCTATTTACAGTTTATCAGCCTGATGTACCTGGACCTCTACCGGAAACTGAAACACATCGGAGTAGGCAAGCTGATTACGGCTGTCCGGGTGGACAAGGAGACGGAAAACCGCATCCGTTCCGCAGCAGCGCATATTCTGCATGCCCAGATGGAACTGGAGACTGTGATTGATCCCTCGATAGAAGGGGGCTTCATCTTCGATATCAACGATTATCGGCTTGATGCAAGCATTGCTACGCAGTTGAAACGAGTGAAACAACAGTTTATTGATAAGAATAGGAGAATTGTATAATGTCTGAAAATATAAGAGTAAGCGAAGTATCCGATATATTGCGCAAGCAGCTCGAAGGAATCAATACCAACGTGCAGCTTGACGAGATCGGTACGGTGCTCCAGGTGAGCGACGGAGTGGTACGTATCTACGGATTGCGGAATGCCGAAGCCAACGAATTGCTGGAGTTTGACAACGGCATTAAAGCCATTGTGATGAACCTCGAAGAGGACAACGTGGGTGCCGTTTTGCTGGGTCCTACCGACAGAATCAAGGAAGGCTTTATAGTAAAACGTACCAAGCGCATCGCCTCTATCCGTGTGGGCGAAGGTATGCTGGGACGTGTTATCGACCCGTTGGGCGAACCGCTTGACGGAAAAGGTCTGATTGGTGGCGAGTTGTACGAAATGCCGTTGGAGCGTAAAGCGCCGGGAGTGATTTACCGTCAGCCGGTGAACCAGCCTTTACAAACCGGTTTGAAGGCAGTAGACGCCATGATCCCTATCGGACGCGGACAGCGTGAGCTGATTATCGGTGACCGTCAGACAGGAAAGACCTCGATCGCGATTGATACGATTATCAATCAGCGCAATAACTTCTTGGCAGGCGATCCGGTGTACTGTATCTATGTGGCTATCGGTCAGAAAGGATCTACGGTCGCTTCTATCGTCAATACGCTCCGCGAGTACGGTGCGATGGATTACACGATTGTGGTGGCTGCTACGGCAGGCGATCCGGCTGCATTGCAGTATTATGCACCGTTTGCAGGTGCTGCCATCGGTGAATATTTCCGTGATACCGGTCGGCATGCGCTGGTGGTGTATGACGACCTTTCAAAGCAGGCGGTTGCCTATCGGGAAGTTTCGTTGATTCTTCGCCGTCCGTCCGGACGTGAAGCGTATCCGGGTGATATCTTCTACCTGCACTCCCGTCTGTTGGAGCGTGCGGCAAAGATTATCAAGGAAGAGGATGTGGCGCGTGAGATGAACGACCTTCCGGAAAGTTTGAAAGGCATCGTGAAGGGTGGCGGCTCACTTACGGCTCTGCCTATCATCGAGACACAGGCAGGAGACGTTTCGGCATATATCCCTACAAACGTGATTTCGATCACCGACGGACAGATATTCCTCGAAACGGACTTGTTCAATCAAGGTGTCCGTCCGGCTATCAACGTCGGTATCTCTGTATCCCGTGTAGGTGGTAACGCCCAGATCAAGGCAATGAAGAAGGTGGCCGGAACATTGAAGATGGATCAGGCGCAGTATCGTGAACTGGAAGCTTTCTCCAAATTCAGCAGTGATATGGATCCTATTACGGCAATGACCATCGATAAGGGACGTAAGAACGCGCAGTTGCTCATTCAGCCCCAATACAGCCCGATGCCGGTGGAACAACAGATTGCTATCCTGTATTGTGGTACGCACGGTCTGCTCCACGATGTTCCTTTGGAAAACGTACAGGACTTCGAACGCAGCTTCATCGAATCTCTGCAACTCAACCATCAGGAAGATGTACTGGATGTTTTGAGAACCGGTGTGATAGACGATAACGTAACCAAGGCTATCGAGGAGACTGCCGCTATGGTTGCCAAACAATATTTATAGAAATGAAGAATGAAGAATTAAGAATGAAGAATGGGCTGCGCTGTCAAGGCGTTGCTCTCTTCCTCTTTATTCTTTTCGGTCAGTACAAAAATGGGTACTGCACAGTAAATTCTTCATTCCTCATTCTTCATTCTTAATTTAAAAAGTTATGGCTTCACTGAAAGAAGTAAAAACCAGAATAAATTCGGTAAAGAGTACCCGAAAAATCACTTCAGCAATGAAGATGGTGGCTTCTGCCAAACTACATAAGGCACAAGGAGCCATTGAGAATATGTTGCCTTATCAAAGGAAGCTGAACAAGATTTTGACCAACTTCCTGGGTGCGGATCTTCCTATTGAATCTCCTTACATAAGGGCAAGGGAAGTGAAGCGGGTGGCAATTGTTGCCTTTTCTTCGAATACATCGCTCTGTGGTGCTTTTAATGCGAATGTCATTAAGATGTTGCTACAAACGGTTGGTGAGTTCCGTACATTGGGACAGGACAATATTCTGATATTCCCGGTAGGAAAGAAGGTGGATGAAGCAGCGAAACGTCTGGGATTTCAACCACAGGAGACTTCTGCGACGCTTTCTGACAAACCTTCGTATCAGGAGGCTTCCGAGTTGGCACATCGTCTCATGAAAATGTACATCGCCGGAGAAATAGATCGGGTAGAGCTGATTTATCATCACTTCAAATCAATGGGGGTACAGATTCTGCTTCGCGAAACTTATTTGCCTATCGACCTGACACACATAGTGGACGGGGAAGAGAAGCAAAAGGAAGAGGAAGTACAAGGAGGGGAAATTGCGAATGATTACATCATCGAACCCTCTGCGGAAGAACTGATCGCTAACTTGATTCCGACGGTATTGAGCCAGAAACTCTTTACGGCTGCCGTAGATTCAAACGCTTCGGAACATGCTGCACGTACATTGGCCATGCAAGTGGCTACGGACAATGCGAACGAGCTGATTCAAGATTTGACGAAGCAATATAATAAGAGTCGTCAGCAGGCTATTACAAACGAGTTGTTGGATATTGTGGGTGGTTCTATGCAGTGATGTTCTTTCTTTTGTCTTGAAACAAAAGAAAGAACCAAAGAAAAATTCAAGGCTTACTTTTTTCTCCTACTCGCTTCCTTCACTACGCTAAAGGGCAGAAACTCGCTACGCTCAAACAGTCTGCCCTTCTTGACGCTTCGTTGCGGGCACTCGCTTGACGGAGAAAAAAGTAGGCCGGAGAACCTTGCGGCGTGGTTGTTGTATATAATTTTGTATAATGGGTGTGCTGTAGTTTTTCTTGAGGGGGGGATGTTATAATGTGGGGTTGGTATGAGGAGTATTTGTGAGGTTTTAGATTGGCTAGGTGTGTTATTGTTTTTAATTCTATTTATCTAATTATCTAATGCCTCTTTCTTTTTGAGCTTTCTTTTTGATTCTTTTTCTTTTGTCTTGATGCGAAAGAAAAAGAATATTCAGTACCTTTACCGGAAATTAGAAGAGACATGGAAAATAATCCGGAACTACAACTTGCTTGGCAGTTCATTGAAAATACAGGCACACATCTGTTTCTTACCGGAAAAGCCGGAACTGGAAAAACTACATTTCTAAAACGACTGAGAGAACATACACCCAAACGTATGGTCGTATTGGCTCCCACAGGGATTGCAGCTATCAATGCTGGAGGGGTAACGATTCATTCTTTTTTTCAGTTGTCTTTTGCGCCGTTTGTGCCGGAAACGACTTTCAATTCTGCCCAGATGCACTACCGTTTCAGCAAAGAGAAACGGAATATTATCCGCAGCATGGATCTGCTTGTCATCGATGAGATCAGTATGGTACGTGCAGATTTGTTGGATGCTGTGGATGCGGCTTTACGTCGTTATCGTGACCGTGAAAAGCCCTTTGGTGGGGTGCAGTTATTGATGATCGGAGACTTGCAGCAGCTGGCACCTGTGGTGAAAGACAGTGAGTGGGAATTGCTGAAGAATCACTATGAGACACCCTACTTCTTTGCCAGCCGTGCATTGAGAGAGACAGTATATATGACGATTGAACTGAAAAAAGTATATCGTCAGAGTGATACTTTCTTCCTTTCTTTACTGAATAAGATACGCGAGAATAAAGCGGATGATGAAGTGTTGAATGAACTGAACCGCCGTTATCAGCCCGGTTTCCATCCCCGGAAGGAGGAAGGCTATATCCGGCTGACAACGCATAACTATCAGGCACAACAGGTGAATGACCGTGAACTGGCATCTTTGCCCGGACGGGCTTATAGCTTTCGGGCTGAGGTAGAGGGAAATTTCCCGGAGTACTCGTATCCTGCCGACGAAGTGCTGACCATCAAGGAAGGTGCACAGATTATGTTCCTCAAAAACGATGTTTCGTCGGAAAAACGGTATTATAACGGTATGATTGGCGAAGTGGTAAGCGTAGATGCAAAGGGGATGACTGTATGCGGAAAAGATAGTACGTATGTTTTTCAGTTGCTGCCCGAAGAATGGGGAAATTATAAATATGTGCTGAACGAAGATACAAAGGAAATTACGGAAGAAATAGAAGGAGTATTCCGGCAATATCCCATCCGTCTGGCATGGGCTATCACCATTCATAAAAGTCAGGGCTTGACGTTTGAACGAGCCATCATCGACGCTCGTAACTCCTTTGCACATGGCCAAACGTATGTAGCGTTGAGCCGTTGCAAGACCTTGGAAGGAATGGTACTGGAAACTCCTTTGCGCAGAGAAGCGATAATCAGTGACAGTATTGTAGATGATTTTACGAAGAATGTGGAACAGAATAAACCGGGAAGCAAGCAACTGAATGATATGCAGAAAGCATATTTTTATGATTTGCTGAGTGATCTGTTCAACTTTTATTCATTGGATCAGGCATACAAGCGATTGCTCCGTTTAATGGATGAGGACCTTTATAAACTTTATCCGAAGCAGCTTGCCGAATATAAAGCATTGGCTTCTCACGTGAAGGAAAGAGTAGTGGAAGTTTCCCTGCGTTTCCGCAATCAGTATACGCGTCTGATTAATGAAGGGGAGGATTATGCGACAAATCAGGAATTGCAGCAGCGGATTTGCTCGGGAGCTGCCTATTTCCGTAAAGAGTTAGAGCCTGTCCGTGAGTTGTATGATAAGACGAGCATGCCTCTTGATAATAAAGAATTGCGGAAGCAACTAAATGAGCGTTTGCAGGCATTGGATGATGCTTTATGGATTAAGGAGTCTCTCTTGGAGGCGATGCAGACAGAGGCTTTTACTGTCACGGGCTATCTGAAACGGAAAGCAAAAGTGATGTTGAGTCTTGAAGGAGATACTGCTTCTTCCGGTTCTTCGGCCAAGGCTCCGAAGGAGAAAAGAGAGCGTAAGGAGCGTACCCGAAGCAATTCCGGAAAGGTAAAAGTGGAAGTTCCGACGGATATTTTGCATCCGGAACTGTATCGTGCTCTGTCGGAATGGAGGACGGCAAAGACACGTGAAGTGAGTATGCCGGCTTATGTGATCATGCAGCAAAAGGCACTGATGGGTATTGTAAATCTATTGCCTGATACACCGGGAGCTTTGGAAGCGATTCCTTATTTCGGAGCGAAAGGGGTGGAGAAGTACGGGCTTGAAATTTTGGGTATCGTACGTAAATACATGAAAGAGAATAACCTGGAACGACCGGAGATATTTTCTTCTGTTTCGAATGAAGAGAATGCACGAGAGCAGAAGTTGGCAGCGCAACATCAGGAGAGAAAGGAGAAACAAAAGGAGAAGAAGAAAGATACCAAGCTGGTGAGCTACGAAATGTTCTGTCAGGGGATGACGATCGAAGAGATAGCCAAAGCCCGTGATTTGGTGACCGGGACGATTGCTACTCATTTGGAGCATTATCTCCGTGAGAATAAAATAAAGTTAGAGCAGGTAGTGTCAGCTGATAAGATAAAGAAGGTTCGGAATTATCTGGAAACACATGAGTTTATGGGCGTGGTAGCTATTAAAGCCGCATTGGGAGATGAAGTCTCTTATGCTGATATTCGCTTTGTGTTGGCGACTGCGGGACATTAATAAAATCATTTAAAGAGGTATCCCCCTTTCTTATTTCCGGTTTTGAAATTGACAGGAGTAAGAGAGGGGGGATGACTGTATAGTGGAGTGGGTTACAGGTTATAGGTTACAGAAGAAAGAGACGAATACAGGCACACTGATATCGATCAGAATACCATGTAAAATAGCAATAGGAATCATCTCTTTTCCTGAATATCTGCTGATAGAAGGTAATAATACATCCATTGAATTGACACCGGCTGCTGAAATAGGAGCTAACTTCCCGAAATACTTCTTGATGAGCGGTGTGCCCAGAAGTGCCATCATTTCACGGAAGATATTGGTGAGCAGGGCAATTGTGCCTAGCTCTGTAGCCAGCTGTATTCCGATGGTCGGTTCTTTAAATTGAGTAATCAGGATGGAAGACAGTGAATAGTATGCGAATCCGCTTCCCACTGCCATACAGTCGAATACACTCCATTGGCTTAGCAAAATACTTGCTAAGGCAGAAAACAGTAAGGTACCGGTAATGGTTCCTAGTGGGATCAACAGCATTTTCGGGTGTAAATGTGAGATGATCGCTTTCAGATTTTTGTTAGAACCGATACTGATTCCTACTTGCAGCATCAATGCGTATAGTATGTACATGGAAACGGTGTGCGTATCAAATTGGAATTTATTAAAAACTCCCATGATGCAGCCTACACAGAAAAAAACAATAACGATGAGACTTCCTTTCATTGTTTACCTCCTTTCTTGAAAAATAGTTGTAATACAAGTCGGGCAGCAAGCAAGCTCCCTAATACGCCGGATACGGCAAGAATGATTGCTTGCCATCCAAACTTACCGAGATTGTTCACAATCAGACTATTGGAACCGATGGACACTCCAAGGATAAAGAGTAACAGGAATATGGTAAGAGAAATGGTCTTTTCTGTCTTTTGCAAAATAGTCCAGTTACGCAATCCGTAGCCGATGCCGATTCCCAAAAACATGGTAGATATAATAGAGAACATATTGTAATATATTTTATTTGGTTAGGTTAAACAATTAATAAATAGCATGGATAATCCCCAAAAAGATACACATCTTATTGAAAATCAGATGAAAGTACTGCCTGTGAGTAATAAATAAATCAGTAGGCCGTTTGAGTAAAAATGGGGAAGGGGAATTTAGATGAATCCGCTGAACCAATGTACATGCACGCAACAAGACGTGCAGAAATTGGGAATTTCCGCATGGAATATAGTGGCGTTATGTAATTGTAATGTTTGATTCATTATTATACTTCTTAATTTGGGTGCAAAGATAAGAAGTTATTGCATATTTTCAAAATAAATATGCAATAATTAGAAAGGAAAAGGTTGTGTATCGGTTAATTATCCCATTCCATGAGAATCTCTTTTAGCATACGTGGCCGGTAGCCAAGTATTGTACGGGCTTTTGCAATGCTCATCCCACTAAAGCGGGGACGGGGAGTTACTTCTTTCATATCTTTGGTTGTAATAGGATGGATAAGTGAGCGGTCCAGTTTCATATAGTCCGCTACATGGAAAGCAATTTCCGCAATGGTCATACATTCATCACCACAGATATGAAAAATACCATTGGAAGTGTTCTCTATCAGACGTTGCACCCCGTCCGATACGTCACCGACATAGGTAGGGGTGCGCCATTGGTCGGACACCACACGGATCTCTTGCCCTGCATTCAAACGATTCATTACGAGCTGTACAATATTTCCATGTTGTCCCGGCAGTGCTTTCCCGTAGACAATCTCTACACGAACAATGGCGTAGTTACTGCAGATTTCGGCAATCCTATTCTCTCCTTTCCATTTGGTGAAACCGTAATAGTTGCCCGGAGCGGGGAGGCTCTCTTCCGTATAAAGTTGCCCGGAATTTTCATCTATCTTTCCGTCAAAAACAAAATCTGTAGATAAGTGGATGAATCGGCTTTTGTATATTTCGCAGAGATATGCCAATTGCTCTACTGCTGTAACGTTCGTAAGATAAGCCTCTTCATGATGTGTTTCACAATAATCGGGGACGGATAAGGCAGAGCAATTGATGACTGCATCGGGTTGTGCTTCTTTAAAGAGATGCTTGATAGCTGCTTCATCCCGTATGTCTGTTGTGACGAAATGATATTTACCGTCACCATTTGGAAGGATGTCCGGATGCAGGGAGCATCCTGTTACGTTATATTGTTCCTTATTTGATAAGTCATTCAGTATCTGGCGTCCGGTGAATCCGTTTGCACCGATAATCAGTATATTCTTCATGGGTTATTTTTTATATTATCGTTCGTTTCAGTCATCTGAATACGTTTGGGTTTCAAAGTATGGTTTTCTGTATTTATTCTCACAAAAGTAGAAAATAATTTCAAGTATGCAAATAACACTGATCTTAGGTAGAAGATGAAGTACGAACATAAAAAAAGGAGCAACGCCTTGCTCCAACCTTTGTTAACCTTAAATCTAATACTATGAAAAACACAATGCAAAGATACGTACTTCTGTGATATTAGCAAATTATCCAAGAAAATTCGTATGTTTTATAACATTGATTAAGAATTTGAAATTCCGATTCTATTTTTATTAAGAGATTTTCGGGCTTACTCTTTTATACTATAAGAAATATATCTTTATGTTATGAGAAATACATCTCGGTAACTTTAAGCGAAAGTAATATACTCTTATTAGAGATATGGGATATTAATGGGTAGCTGCATACCATGCTGTTTCTTTTTTTCCTGAAGCAAGCGTGTTAGTACTCGGATCGGAGATTGTAATGCCGGAAAATGTATTTATTTTCACTTTACCTCTGCTCATAGAATAGAAATATTCTGTATTTCTTTTGAATGGCACTGTGCGATTGAGCTGTTCGTTGAATTGTGCTACCAAAGTTTTATCGGGGCATAATTTTGAAACATAGTCGCTATAGTCAAAGAAGATGACCGGATTATATCCGTCTAATCTTTGTAAGGAACTGGTTAATGAAGAATCAAACGTATATTGATGATTAATCTCTTTCATAATAGCTGCCAGATTATCAAGTTCGGAGCAATCAGTGACGGCGATTGTTCCGCATGGCATCTCGCTATAATTGGAATAAAAGGAGTAGAAACCGTCACAGATACCCTCATAATCTACTTTTCCTATCAGATATTGACCAATTTCGGCGTATGGCATGCCGTACGCCATTACTTCACTTGTAGACCCTATCAGATAATCAGTCACATCTTTGAGATCATAGGCTACTTCTACACTCGACATATAGCAGTCATCGAATAATATATATTCCATTTTAAGTCCTGCATTGGAAATACCTTTGGCAAGTGTTGTTATATCAGTCTGATATTGAGGTTCCAATCCTCCGAAATAACGTGTCATTGGTACATTTTCGTACTCCCAGTGCATCTTGGTACGGAGACCGCTACGCGATTTGGAGTTTGACACGGGTATCCATCCCATACCGTGGCAGCCGATAACCATTGCGTAACGTTTGGTAGGAGAATAGCGTTGAACGTCATTGAGGATGGATGTGATACCTTCTGCCGTTGTATATGCAGGGTCTGTATATTCCTTTAGAGTTTTACGTGCACTTTTACCATTTTCATAGGTGAGTTCGAAAAGAGTGGCTTTCGTTGCTGTAGTACACATGAAGACAATCACCCGTTCATTCTTCAGTATATTTTTTCCGACTACACTTTCCAAGTCGCTGATATTCTGATAAAAATTGGATGTGAGGTTAGTAGACCACGGGAGATACATGAATACTGTCTGTTCTGTGGGAACTATAACAGGATCTTCCTTCTCGCATGAAGTCATGCCAAAAGAAAAGAACAGTATGACGATAACTGATTTTATCAAATGATAATATTTTCGCTCTGTTTTCATTGTTTTGTCAGAATTAAAATTACTTCTTGATATATAACGTAAAAAGAATACTTTTTGATTTATATAATCAAAATATAATCCGGATGTATCTTTTTAATAAGTGTTTCTGCAAATTTACCGAAAAATAATGTAATTCTCTGTATCTGTAAGTCCAATAGTTCGCATATAGACATAAAAAAAGGAGCAACGCCTTGCTCCAACCTTTGTTAACCTTAAATCTAATACTATGAAAAACACAGTGCAAAGATACGTACTTCTGTGATATTAGCAAATTATCCAAGATAATTCGTATGTTTTATAACATTGATTAAGAATTTGAAGTCTCAAATATATTTTTATTAAAGGTTCTCTTCTGTTCTAGAGTCATCTGGAAGAAGAGCATATAAATCAGTTAGGCATTCTGAAATCATTCGGTGGGCAGCCGGTCATCTTCTTAAACAGGCGGCTAAAATACTGAGCATTCCGGAAGCCGAGTTCCTGCGCTATCTGGTTAAGCGGCTTATCAGTATTTATCAGCCAGTCTTTAGCTGTTTCGAAACGTTTGAACTGGAGATATTCTTTAAATGATTTTCCTGTTTCATATTCCAGCAAATCATTAAAATATGCAGGAGATAAATGGAGGCTTCCGGCACAATCTTCAATGGTAGGAAGGTCGGCGGATTGACTTTGTATCGTATGGAAATGATGATCTAAAAGACGATTGAACCGTCCGATAATCTGTTTGTTTGCTTCATTGCGGGTGATAAACTGGCGTTCGTAGAAGCGTTCGCAATAATCGAGCAATAGTTCGATATATTTAGAAATAATTTTTTGGCTATAGCAATCGATACAGCGTTGCAGTTCCTGGCTTATTTTATCCAGAAGCTCCAGTATAACCTGCTTCTCACGTAATGAAATATGCAGTGCTTCTTCGGGGCGATAAGAGAAGAAAGTATAGTCACGGATATTCGCTCCGAGGGCAGTGCCACAGATCAGGTCGGGATGAAACGCCAGTATCCATCCCTTGGAAGGACGCGTGTTGTTACTATCTTTCATGCTGATTGATTCTCCGGGAGTCAGGCAGATAAGTGTTCCGTCTGAGAAGTCGTAGTACTGATGTCCGTATCTGCATGCTTCACATTTGCATTCGCCCAACAGGATCGTATAAAATCCGAATTTAAAATCTGTATGGGATGATAGGTCGGCTTTTGAGAGGTCGATGACACTGACCAGAGGGTGCAGTGTCTTACCTCCCAAGCAACAATTGCATTGATGCACACTTCCTAATTTAAGTACTTTATTTCCCATGACGTAAATAATATCCTGATTTATGGAGCTGTTTTAGCTCTGTTGCTTATATTCGTTTGGTGTGCATCCGACATTCTTCTTGAACAACCGGCTGAAATGTTGCGGATACTGGAATCCCAGTTCATAGGCAATCTGGCTGACCGTCTGGTTACCTTCCAATATCCGTTCTTTGGCAAGTTCTATGATTCGGTACTGGATGTATTCCTGTGCTGTTTTTCCTGTTTCTTTCTTGATCAGGTCACCGAAATAATTGGGGGAAAGGCAAACTTTATCCGCAAAGTATTTGACAGAAGGAAGCCCTTCGGTAAGTGCAACTTGATTTTGAAAATACTCGTCCAATAACTGTTCAAACTTAACGATGATGTCTTTATTGGCTTGGTTGCGTGTGATGAATTGCCGCTCGTAGAAGCGCATGCAATAGTCGAGCAATAGCTCTATATTGCGGACAATAAGCTGTTTGCTATGTTTATCGATAGCATGTTCCAGCTCGATTTGTATTTTGTGAATACAGTCGGTCACAATTTCCTTTTCCTGTTCGGAGAGATGCAATGCTTCATTCACTTCATAAGAGAAGAAGCTGTAGTGTTTGATGTTCTGTCCTAAAGAAGTTCCCCGAATTAAATCGGGATGAAATAAAAGACCGATAGATTTGGTGCGGGGCGGGGTTTGTTTACGATTGTCTATCCCGACTACCTGCCCTGGAGCCATGCAGACGACGGTTCCTTCTTGATAATCATAATATTTCCGTCCGTATCTGAGATCGCCACATTTTGCTTCTTTCAGAAACAGAGAGTAGAATCCGATATTCATACGGTAGTATTCTACCGTCTTTGTCGCTTTCGAAAAGTCGATTACATTCACTAACGGGTGTAAAGTCTCTAGTCCGAACAGTTGGTCATACTGGTCAATACTTTCCATTTTTGTTATTTCTTCCATACGGCTTACAGTTTTGATCTGTCACAAAGATAAAGCTTTTAAATGTATCTTTTTCATTCCGGATTTGTAAAACTGTAATTTGGGTATAAGATTCAGTAATTTGTATACAACGTTGGTAGCTGACCGGATGCAAACTTACATTTAGTATCAAGATTAGCGTATCAGAAACAAAAAAAACGGAATAATAGCAAGATGTAAATAACAGAATTGATATATTTGTTCCTGCGAATTTTAAAAGACTTGTTTTATGAAAGCATTATTCATTGGAGGGACCGGTACCATCAGTGCCGATGTAGTAGAGTTGGCACAACAGAGAGGGTGGGAGATTACATTGCTCAACCGAGGTTCAAGGAAACTGCCCGAAGGCATGCGTAGTATCATTGCCGACATTCATGATGAGGAAGCTGTAGCGAAGGCTGTCACAGATGAAAGTTATGATGTGGTTGCCCAGTTCATTGCTTATACGGCAGAAGATGTAGAACGTGATATTCGCCTGTTCCGGGATAAGACGAAGCAATATATTTTTATCAGTAGTGCATCCGCCTATCAAAAGCCGTTGGCTGATTATCGTATTACAGAAAGTACTCCTTTGGTGAATCCTTACTGGCAGTATTCACGGCATAAGATCGCAGCCGAAGAAGTGTTGATGGCAGCATACCGGACAACCGGTTTTCCGGTTACGATTGTTCGTCCCAGTCATACTTATAATGGAACGAAACCTCCTGTAAGCCTGCATGGAAGTAACGGCAATTGGCAGATACTGAAACGGATTCTTGACGGGAAACCTGTGATTATTCCCGGCGATGGCAGCTCATTGTGGACATTGACTCATTCCAGAGATTTTGCCAAAGGATACGTTGGGCTTATGGCAAATCCTCATGCAATCGGAAATGCCTTCCATATAACTACTGATGAGAGTATGACTTGGAACCAGATTTATCAAACCATTGCCGATGCACTGGGAAAACCGTTGAACGCCTTGCATGTGGCTTCCGATTTCCTTGCACGGCATGGAGAAAACTATGATTTTAGAGGCGAATTGTTGGGAGATAAAGCAGCTACTGTAGTCTTCGATAATTCGAAAATAAAACGTCTTGTTCCGGATTTTATCTGTACTACCTCAATGGCAGACGGTTTAAGGCAGGCGGTTCAATACATGCTTTCGCATCCTGAAACACAGACTCCTGATCCGGAGTTCGATTCATGGTGTGACCGTATAGCGGATGCAATGTGTGCAGCGGACAGGGCCTTTGAATCAAAATGAACAAAAAAGAAGTAGTAGCTGCATTTGTTGTTTAGGGTCAGTCCGAGAACCCTGTTTGAGCTCCATACTGTACGGAAATGAATAAATTTCATAAGTCGATAGTAACTCAAATTCCCCTCCTTCGGGAAGGAGGGGTGCCCAAA
>OGQE01000191.1_pt1 | contig 71048 bp, 55 predicted proteins | sample 1553131 | NCBI WGS metagenome assembly OGQE01 (sample SAMEA2579929, study PRJEB22360) | human gut metagenome | biome: human gut; feature: human-associated habitat; material: faeces | place: Denmark | collected 2008/2010
CCAGCCGCAGGGATAACAATCAGGCAACCTGTACCGGAATCGCTTTCGCGGTACGTTTCATTTCGTTGTCGCCTTCAAAATAGGCGACGTTGGGTCGCCAGGTGCGAGCTTCTTCATCTGGCATGGTAACGAAGCTGGCGATGATGACAATATCGCCGACGCTGGCGCAGTGGGCCGCCGCACCGTTAACAGAAATAATTCTCGAACCGCGTTCTGCCGCGATGGCATAGGTGGAGAAACGCTTGCCGTTGGTGACATTCCAGATATCAATGGCTTCGTTTTCGAGAATACCGGCTGCGTCAAGAAAATCCTGATCAATGGCGCAAGAACCTTCATAGTGCAGGTCCGCATGAGTCACTTTCACGCGGTGGAGTTTGCCCTGCAGCATCGTGCGAATCATAACTTCTACCTTTCTACCCTGTCGTTAACGAAGCAGGCGATGCCTGCTTTGAGGAAATTCTCACGCAGTATTGCCCGATTTTTGTTTAGTGTCTACTCATCTGACGGCATTTGCATCAGCAGTTTGCGTACCGTGCCGAAGCGTGCCATGTAACGCCTGTAACCAATTGAAATTTATCTGAACGCTGCTCGGTAAACACTAAAGAGGCGGCTGACGACGGCACACCTTGACTGGATACTGCCTTCACGCAAGACCACACGGAAGGCAGGGAAGATGGATGCACCGAGTACCACACCGCATGATGCGGTGTTTAAACAATTTTTAATGCATGCGGAAACGGCTCGCGACTTTCTGGATATCCATTTGCCAGCGGAGCTACGCGAACTGTGTGACCTCGACACGCTGCATCTTGAGTCGGGGAGTTTTATTGAAGAAAGCCTGAAAGGGCACAGCACTGACGTGCTTTATTCCGTGCAAATGCAGGGCAACCCCGGTTATTTGCATGTGGTGATTGAACATCAAAGCAAGCCGGATAAGAAAATGGCCTTTCGCATGATGCGTTATTCTATTGCTGCCATGCACCGGCATCTGGAGGCTGACCACGATAAGCTGCCGCTGGTGGTGCCAATTCTGTTTTATCAGGGCGAGGCCACACCTTATCCGCTATCAATGTGCTGGTTTGATATGTTTTACTCACCGGAACTGGCGCGACGCGTCTATAACAGTCCTTTCCCGCTGGTGGATATCACTATCACACCGGATGACGAAATCATGCAACATCGGCGGATTGCGATTCTCGAACTGCTGCAAAAACATATTCGCCAGCGCGACTTAATGTTATTGCTGGAGCAACTGGTCACGCTGATTGACGAAGGGTACACTAGCGGAAGTCAGTTAGTTGCCATGCAAAACTATATGCTGCAACGCGGTCATACTGAACAAGCGGATTTGTTTTATGGTGTGCTGAGAGACAGGGAAACGGGAGGGGAGTCTATGATGACGCTGGCGCAGTGGTTTGAAGAGAAGGGGATTGAAAAAGGAATGGAGAAAGGGATTGAGCGGGGGATTGAGAAAGGAATGGTGAAAGGAATAGAGATAGGAATTGAGAAGGGGATTCAGCAAGGAAGACAGGAAGTAAGTCAGGAATTCGCCCTGCGTCTTCTGAGTAAAGGAATGTCTCGGGAAGACGTTGCAGAGATGGCAAATTTACCTCTTGCTGAGATTGATAAAATGATTAACTAAGTTGTCTGCATTATGAATAATTGCCTACAGATAACGTGGCAATGAATAACTGGCGCCATCAGCCGTAGCGCCAGTTAAGCATTACGCCAGTTCGACCAGTTTGTTGTCGATCAGGCGAGCATCGCCAAGCCAGGCGGCTACCAGAATCACTGCGCGTTTGCTGTTTTCAGAGACTTCCAGCAATGTGTCGGCATCACGAATCTGAATATCATCGGAACGGAAACCTTTTTCATTCAGTTCTTGCCCGGCAATAGCAATAATTTCATCGAGATCCCGTTCGCCAGCCTGCAATTTGTCGGCAATCGAACTTAAAACCTTGTACAGACCGGGCGCAATTTTGCGTTGTTCCGCCGTCAGATAACCGTTACGGGAACTCAGCGCCAGACCGTCTTTCGCACGCATAATCGGTACGCCGACAATCTCAATATCGAAGCCCATATCAGCAACCATTTTGCGGATCAGCGCCAGTTGCTGAAAATCTTTTTCACCGAAGCAAGCGATATCTGGCTGGACCAGGTTGAACAGCTTGCTGACAATAGTCGAAACGCCGCGAAAATGTCCCGGACGGCTGGCACCTTCCAGCATGGTGGAAAGACCGGGAACATCAACATAGGTGTGGGTTTCAGTACCGTTCGGGTAGATCTCTTTTACCGAAGGCGCGAAAACTAAATCCACTTTACGTTTGTTCAGCTTTTCGCAGTCCTCTTGCAAGGTCCGTGGATAACGTGCCAGATCTTCCGGGCGGTCAAACTGCATTGGGTTAACGAAAATACTGACGACGACCACATCGGCGCGGGCTTTGGCTTCGTCGACCAGCTTCATATGGCCGTCGTGCAGGTTACCCATGGTGGGCACCAGCGCCACGCGCTTACCTTCCATACGCAGGCGGCGAATTTGCTGACGCAGCAGCGGCAGGGTTTCGATAATTAACACAACGTCACTCCTTAATGGAAACTGTGTTCTTCGCCCGGGTAAACGCCGGACTCCACTTCAGCCATATACTGCCGCACAGCCGCGCGGATGTCGCCCGTTTCGGCGAGGAAATTTTTGGCGAATTTAGGAATATGACCGCCGGTAATGCCGAACGCGTCGTGCATCACGAGAATTTGCCCGTCAGTGACGTTGCCTGCGCCAATACCGATAACCGGGATCGCCAGTGCTTCGGTAATGCGTTTTGCCAGTTCAACCGGCACGCACTCCAGTACCAGCAGTTGTGCCCCAGCAGCTTCTAAGGCTAATGCATCGCTGAGCAGTCGATCGCCCGCTTCATCGCCGCGCCCCTGGACTTTGTAGCCACCGAAAATATTTACTGACTGTGGGGTTAGGCCTAAATGACCACAAACTGGAACGGCACGTTCGGTCAGCATTTGTACGGTTTCTACCAGCCACTCACCGCCTTCAATTTTGACCATGTTGGCTCCGGCACGCATTACCGTTGCGGCGTTTTCAAAGGCTTGTTCCGGCGTGGCATACGCCATAAATGGCAGGTCAGCCAGCAGAAGGCAGTTTGGCGCGCCGCGACGCACAGCGGCGGTGTGATAGGCGATATCGGCAACGGTAACCGGTAGCGTGGAGTCATGCCCCTGAACCGTCATGCCCAGTGAATCGCCTACCAGCATGACGTTAAGTCCTTCTTCGGCAAACAGTTTTGCGAAGCTATAGTCGTAAGCAGTGATGGTTGCGAAACGTTTTTTGTCCTGCTTGCATTTCTGCAATGAAGCAATCGTGGTTGGTTTCATAGCGTATCCTGATAAATGATGTTGTGCTGTCTCGCATTTTATCAGTCACATTGGTGGGGGCAATGATTTATCCGTATCGCACCGCCGTTGTCTGGCGGTGCGATAGTGTTATCAGGGGTAGGTAACCTGAAAAGTGCTGGTGGCTTTAAAATCCCCCGGTTCTATAGCAATATTACCGTCTTGTTTTAATGTAGCCTGGAAATGAAGAGGTTGTGAGGTACCGTTTCCTTTATCCGGGTAAATTCCTCCGGTAGTGTCATCTTCTGTTTCGTAATCTTTATAAACAGACGTTGCATCATTTGGTTTCAGTACCATTTGTGCACTTTTAGTATTTTTTAAACCTTCAATCAGTACACCAACACCTTTTGCTGCATTATTTCCTGTGAGTGTGTTAGCCAGAAGTTCTTTGCTTACACTACCCACCTTGTTTGACATGAGTTTTGTTTCTATATTGCGAACACGAATACAGTTTTGTAGCGTGATATCAAAAGGAACCGCTGTTGCGCCATTTTTTATTTGTGCAGGGCTATAATCACCCATTTTAACCGTTGAACCATTTACCGATGGGCCACTAAGCGCCGCAGTAAAACAGGTAGGGTTTGTTAATATGATATCTGTCAGGTCAAAGTCGATTTTAAGAAAATAGCTGTGTTCATTGATACCAATGCCAACACCATATCCTTTGAATGAGTAGAGATAGCTATCTGTTCTGGATAATGTTACCCGTTGGTTCGTTGTCGGGTTAAAGTCGGTATCGGTATAAAATTTAATCGTGAGAGTTTGCATAACGCCACCAACGGCCCAATATTTTTTGGTGCTGTTCGCGTTGTTGCAAGACCAATATAGTGTTTGCTCGCTTTGGCCTCGCCAGTTAAAATATTGTTCTGTAGAATCGCCAATATACATGCCTGATGGGTTGATATCAGTAAGTGTATCTGTTGACCAAATGTTTGATATTGCTAACGTGTAATACAGCCCTGGAACAGATGTCTTAAAGAGTTTATGTCCGCCATAACTTTTACCGGAATCAACCATTTTATTTTCAATATGCATTGGTCCGCCGCTTGTGCTACCACTCCTGTTACAGTAAAGGAAACCTCCACCCGAAGCGGAATCTAACTGCGCCCATTTTAATGACACCCCGGTTGGGCCAAGTTGGGTTGGTTTATAAAAAACTAAATTATTGGTGCCTGAACCATACCGGAATTTGACGGTAACATCTCCATTGGGGACTGTTTCGCGCCATTTTTGGTCTCCAGGCCCAACACCGTAATTATTCCCAACAACATAGCCGACGTGATCATCGGTGCCGGCGCTTGCTGTATAACAACAAGAGCATAGTGCTAAAAAAAGAAAGTATCTGAAGAATGTCTTCATTTTTACTCCATTGTCATGCTGTAAGATAATACTTGTAGCACTTTGTCTGTTATTCGTAGTAGATATCCACTAACACATGGCTTATCAGTGGGCCAGAGGTGACATTCAGTGCTGGATCGATTTTTTGCATTCGGGTACTAAATTTCCAGGATGAATTATTTAGTGCTGATGACATGACCGGATAAACGGAACGTGCGCTACCAGTGGCACTAAGAACGTTGAAGGTATTTGCCGGGTCCTGAATAGAAAATATAACTACCCCAACATTTTTAGCCCCGGCGTTGTCTTCATTAGCGAATATTTGACTGGAACCTGTCGCCATTACGCCACTAAGTGCGCGAAAATTAATATGTAACTGATTTAACACATTCCCTGTGCCCTGAAGTGTGCAGTCTTGTACTGTAATAGTGAAATCTTTTCCACCGGGGTGATAATTTTCGGCTGAAATGTTTCCGCTAAAATCGCCCACGCCAACGACACCTAAATCAATATTTCCGTTGTTGCTGATGCCACTTTGGTAGGTGTTATTTTTTATATTTGCAACAATGTCAACATCCTGTCCTGCAACCACAGGGAAAGTGGTGCTGAATAGCAACGACAGAAGCAGAATTGATTTTTTCATCAGATTACGTTGAGTGGGGCGCATATTTAGTTCCTGAATCGGTCTGCCTGTTAGTTATAAGTCACAGTAAATGTTGCCGGAGCGGTGAAATCACCCGCGGTGACATCTGTAACGGTTTTATCTTTCGCGACCACCAAAACAGCACTCATCGGGTAATCGACAACATCACCTCCCGTCGCACCAGCAATACTGACTTCTTCTGTTGCGGGGGTGACGCAACTGAATTGTTTTGCGCCGTTTTTACCTGGTGTGGACGTACTCCAGACCTCAACGGCGACTGCCGCTGCTTTTGCTGTTGCGTTGATGCGTTAGCAAATCCAGGGCCGTTATTAGAATTACCTTCGCATAAGGCTCGTGGGGTCAACTTTATTTTGGCCTTTTCCCCGGGAATCCCCGCACAGTCTTTGAACTGCAATTTGAAGGTTTTAATTTTAGTTTCGGCATTAATTTCAGAAATATATACATCACCGAAATTGATGGTGGACAGTTTAGCTGTACCGTCATCAGTCAACATTGATGTACAGGTACCCATTTCTATGTCTGTAGTAACAGTCAGGCCAATACTATCAGTGGCCGCATGTGAGGAAATGGTTAACAGTGATGAAGCCAGAAATAGACTACCCGATAATCCATAACATAATTTTTTTAATATCATTATTGTCATCCTTGTTATTGATAGCTGAAGTTAAAAGTTGCCAGTGCGCGAAACTTTCCAGGTACACCTTGCCCTGCATTTGTTTCACGTAGTGCGACAATCATCTCAAGTCCATCGGTGCTAATTTCTGATGCACTCCAGCGTATGTATTCTGTGCTATTGGGTTTCAGAAATGTATCGCCTGAGGTCGCCTTCCTTTTAAATCCCATTCCGATATAGCTTGTGGTGGAGGTTGTATCACTGGCCAGGGGGATAATTAGCGCGGGTGAACTTCCTGATTGATTTCCTGTCAGGGTTGTATCAATCCAGCTAATTCCACTGCTGCATCCATTGGCTACCAATTTAAAGTTGGCTTCAGATTGTGCTGTTTTATTGGCTATTTTATCCATTCACATCGAGGGAATAACTAAGGTGTACTTATCATTTCCATTATCAGTGACATTAGTTCCGGTAAGTGTAATATTACAGGTTGTTGCTTTCACGGTAGCGGTAAAATCGACATTAACATCCGTTGCAAATATCGAAGGCGATAACAATAGTCCCATGAGTATTGTTATTTTATGTGGTGTTATTTTTATCATTGGAAGTCCCTTGTGGTTACTGTATCTGACAACGAAGCCCGTTAAGAATAATAGATTGTGCTATTTTTTCTGATGCCGTGTTTTGTTGGTAATGAGCAAAACAACTGACTGGTTTGCCCTCTTCAATCCAGGTAATTCGTATATTTTCTTCCTGTTCGATGCCGTGAACAAAGGCTTGACCACCCTGACCTACGTTGCCGATGATATTGTTTTGTTCATCATAAATATCCTCCGCAAATGGAATATTTTTACCATCGCTTCGCACGATATTCATAATTGCCGATTGTCCCTGAACTGTTTCAAAATCAGCAAAGACGACGGCTCCCTGGCGCGGGATGGCGACAGTACTGGTGCTTTTCAATTCAACATCGTTTTCCAGATCGTTAATGTCCAGTGCGATACGATTTTCATGGTATGGCGAAAGGGCGCTGGTCACACCATAACTCCAGCGGTCTACGGTGCTGTTTCCGTAGTTAATACGAGCGCCTTTTGCTCCTGGCGCCTGAATGACAGCCAGAGTGTCGGAATCACTAAAACTGTCATTACTGAACGTCAGCCCGCCACTATGTAACACAAATCCACCATCAGTATTGAGTGATAATTGGCGACTATTATCACTGCTTGCTGAGGCTGAACCTGACAGCGTTCCCCACGGCGATTCCTTTTTCTCAAATTTCAGCGGTTGGTTGATACTGACCGTGACCTGATTTTTCATGCGCGAGTAATTGCGCATGGATTTAGGCTCAAGATCTTGCTCAGGATGTTCTACTTCATCAATCAGCGTCAGCGCATCATTGAGGCCCAGATAATGCTGGGTGGAGTAGCGATAGGCCGCGATATTTAATGATGTACTGGTATTTTCAAATAACTTGTTCCAGGAAATACGGTAGCTTTGTCCTTGATAGGTTTTATCGTCCGGAATGCTGACATTTGAGTGAGTAACATCGACAGAAAAAGCCCCCACGGGGGTATTCATACCAAGCCCCAGCAATCCGGCGGTATAGTTATTATCAGTTAGCTGAATACCGGTATATCCTGTCAGGTAGTTATTCAAACCATAGTAGTAGCTGGCTTGAAATAAATTAGGCTCATCCTGGATACTGTCTTTTAAAACCTGACCGGCGCTAATATCCCAGCGACCAACGCCAGGGCGCAGCATTTGCACAACAGATGAAAATGGCTGGGAGAACGTCCGTTTTGTGCCATCAGCTTCTTCGATAGTCACAATGAGATCGCTGCCATAACCTGACGGGCTAAGATCGTCAATGGCAAAGGCCCCTGGCGGCACCGTCGTTTCATAGATTTTATAACCATTTTGCATAACGGTTACTTTGGCATTGGTATTCGCTACGCCATGAATGATTGGCGCAAAACTGGCTAATACCGGAGGCAGCATTCGACTGTCACTGTATAAGCGAATACCGCGAATGCTGACTGAATCGAAGGTCTCGCCGGTCGTGTAAGATTCACCAATAACCAGTTGTGAACGTAGTGACGCAAGATCGCGTTGTAAATAGCGATTCTGAAAATCGTAATCGCTATGGACATTGGTCATCCAGTTGTAGTTACCCGAGGCACGTAACCGCCAGGCACCTAAGTTTATCCCACCGTTGAATGCCGCGTAGATACTGTCATTTGTTCTGCCTGGACTTTCACTGTGATATCCGTTGAGGTTGTAGGAAAGCATGGCTGCATTAATGCCATTTTCCCACAAAGAGGGATCAACATAGTTTTGATAATTCTTCATAATCCATGCCTGGGGGACGTCGATATCCAGGCGTTGATCGTTAACATCGTAACGAATGGATGATTGAGAGATCATTTCAGCCAGATTGAGGCAATCACCAAGATCGTCGTCTCGCTTAAGCAAAATGGCTTTTCCGCTATTCTTGTCTGGTGAACTGATATGAAATTGCAATAAATTTTTCTGCGTAATGCAGGCCTGAGCGTTCTTTTTACCTTCAATAACAGTAAAAGCAATGCTTTGGCTCATGATGGGTTGATCGTTAATATACACACTGACATCGTAAATGCCTGGTAGTGTCGGGTTACCTTCTGTATACCGACTAAGGTCGATATTTGAAGCATCGTTTCCCATCAGAAATGTATGGTCATATTCGACGAGTTCAGCGCATAAAGCACTATTGCTATACAGCAGAGCGCAAAACGTGGCGATGTGGGTAAGATGATTAGTGGATTTAATAGTCACGTTCTGCTTCCTGCTGTGTTATATCCTTGCCAGATTAAAGGTTGGCGTTGCCTTCAATAGATCCACCAAAATCATTAATGGCGAAAAAATGCACTTTTGCAGAGCTTGTTCTGCCACTCATCCCATTTACCTTGATGACGTCGTTACTGAACGGCGCAATCATTGTCATATCCAGGGGATAGCGTTTGCCATTGGCTTCTAAATCACCACTGCTAAAAGAGACATAGTAGGGCGTAGGGTTATCAACGCGTAATGCTGCTTTGCCTTCAGATGTTGCCCAGGACCACTTCAGAGCCAATGGTGCATCAGATGGCATTCCACTCAATCCTTCCGGGCGATAGAACAGCTTTATACGTGTGCGAAATGCCAGTTGTAGCAGGCTTTGATTTGATGCTTTTGCTGCATCTGGTTTTGGAGGTACTTCCAGTACGTTAAACCAGAACACACTTTCTCTGTCTTTTGGCAGAGCACTGCTGGCGGTGTACATCAGTTTGATTGTTTGGCCACGTTTAGCATCAATACGTGATACTGGCGGCGTAGCGGTAAAGGGGACAGTAATACTGCCTGGTTCAGCGTTATCATCTCCAGTATCTAACCAACTCTGAACCAGCAATGGGTTATTGCCTTTATTTTCCAAACGTACATTGAAGCTTTTTTTGTTCGCTTTTATAAACTACGTGTGTACCTGAAATTACGATGTCTGCAATAGCTGATGAGCTAAAAGCCATACAGCTCGCTAAGCACAATGCTGCGGTATGTTTAGTATTAAAAAACATAAACCATTCCTTACAGAATTAATTAAAACAGGGAGTAATTATCAAAAGTAAAAATATTTGATGTTATTCCCTGTATATATTCACCCGATCAATTTAAGCGGTTGATATTTACTGGTAAGTAATGGTATATGCTGAGTTGGTTTTTACATAACCGGCAGTAGCTGCTTTGCTTGCATCCGCACGAACATAGGATGCTTTAAAATCGTAGGTTGCAGATTTAGACGTTGAATCCAGAGTTTTGCTGTAAACATCACCCGGATTATTGACCTGAACCTGTTTAATAGTAGAACCTTCAATATTGTGCAGAGCGATATTTACGCCGTCAGACGGGGTGTTAATAGACATGTCGTTGTTCAGTGTTCCTTTGCTGTTACCAAAAAAAACAGAACCGAAGGTCATTTTTGCAGTAGTACCCGGAGCCGGGTTAGCTTTGCTGCAGTCAATAGTAATGCTGAATGGTTTAGCTTTAGCGCCTACAGTGGTATCCAGTACACCATCAGTAATTTCAGCAACAGTAGCGGTTTGCAGCAGGATCAGACCGTCTTTGTTACCGCCATCAACACGAGCTTCACAAGTGTTATCAACGACCAGACCGCTAATATTTAATTGACCGCCGTCCATATCGTTAGCAGCAAATGTAGTACCAGCAGCCATTGCCAACATAATACCGGACAGCGCAAAACCTAATTTTTTAGACATAAAAATCCTTGAGTAATATTCCATAAAGTAGATAACAGCATTGCATGATGATGAGATTTTGATGCAATGCCATGTAACTGAACGTTACTTTGTTAATGATGTTTGTTTGTTTTTTACTAAGTATTACATTTATTCATCATTAGGACAGCTATTTGGCATAATGCCATGACATATGGAAGTTAATTTTACTAAATATGAAAATTAGTAAAATTAACTTTAAAAAATTAAGGGGTGGTGTGTGGAATTAGAATTTCGGGAAGGTATATTATATTTTTTGTGTTTTTTATTTATCTTAAATATATTATTGTTTGCAATAGCTTAAGGTTATTTTCGGAATATATTTATATTCACGCGAAAAATAATTACCACTTATCTAATTCATTAAAGCCTTTTGCCTGTAGAGCTTCAACTAATGATAAGCCATCAGGAAATACCAATTCCGGCGCAATTTCAAATAGTGGCCACAGCATAAAGCCGCGATTTTTCATATCGTAGTGCGGAACGGTCAGACGTTCGGTATTTATTACTTCATTACCAAACAGCATGATGTCGAGATCCAGCGTGCGCGGTCCCCAGCGTTCAGCTTTACGGACGCGACCTTGCTGCAATTCGATACGTTGTGTGTGATTGAGTAGCTCTTCAGGGGCAAGAGTGGTTTCCAGCGCGACGGCGGCATTTAAGTAATCGGGTTGATCTTGCGGCCCCAGCGGTGGGGTGCGGTAAAACGAAGAAACAGCAAGAATGCGGCTTTCTGGAATATCGCCTAATGCTTTCAGGGCAGCATTGACCTGCTCCAGCGGAGAGGCCAGATTGCTGCCTATGGCAATATACGCCACTGTCATGCGGTACCCTCACGACGCGGTGCGCGTTTGCGTGGACGACGAGTACGACGACGCGGTGACGGTTCTTCATCCAGTTCGTTAAGCATCCCTTTTTGGTCTGGCGGCGCGGAAACCTGGAACTCACCCCACCATTTCACCAGACGTTGCAGTTCAGCGTTACGCTCAACTTCGGCTCGTAAGGCCAACAGGTCGTATGCCGCACGGAACTTAGGATGCTCCAGCAGTTTCCATGCGCGTTTTCCCTGACGACGGGACATACGCAACTGCAACTGCCAGATATCGCGAGTTAGCGTAGTCAGACGTTTCGGGATCGCCAGTGAACGGCAGGCTTCGTCCAGCACGTCGTTCATCGCCAGTGCGAAAGCGTCGTGATAGGTCAGGCCGCTCTCCTGAGCAATTTTCTGTGCCGTCTCCAGCAGTGGATACCAGAACATGGCGGCAAACAGGAACGCCGGGTTCACGCGCATATCGTTATGGATACGCGTATCGGTATTCTTCAGCACCTGTTCAATGATCCGCTCCATCGGGCTGTCGCCATTTTCCGTGAAGTAGCGGGTAATGGTCGGGAACAGCGGCTGGAACAGATGATATTCACACAGCAGCTTATAAGTTTCGTAACCGTAGCCCGCTTGCAACAGTTTCAGCGATTCTTCAAACAGACGTGCCGGTGGGATATCGTTCAGTAAGGTTGCCAGGCGTGGGATCGGCTCGGCGGTTTCCGGGCTGATGCGCATGCCCAATTTGGCGGCAAAACGAACCGCGCGAAGCATCCGTACCGGATCTTCACGGTAGCGCGTTTCCGGGTTACCAATCAGACGGATAACGCCGTCTTTCAGATCCTTCATGCCGCCAACGTAATCACGGACGGTAAAATCTGCCACGCTGTAATACAGGCTGTTGATAGTGAAATCGCGGCGCTGGGCGTCTTCTTCGATGGAGCCGAAAATGTTATCGCGCAGCAACATGCCGTTTTGCCCGCGTTGGGAGGTCGTGCGGTCGCTGACGTTACCTTCGTGATGTCCACGGAAGGTCGCAACTTCGATAATCTCCGGACCAAACATCACATGAGCCAGACGGAAACGGCGACCCACCAGGCGGCAGTTACGGAACAGTTTACGTACCTGTTCAGGCGTGGCGTTAGTGGTTACGTCAAAATCTTTCGGCTTTTTGCCAAGTAACAGGTCGCGCACGCCGCCGCCAACCAGCCAGGCTTCGTATCCCGCTTTATTGAGCCTGTACATTACCTTCAGGGCATTTTCACTGATATCTTTGCGGGAAATAGCATGCTGCTCACGCGGGATCACCGTCACCTGTGGACGGGCGACTGCCTGTTCAGCCTCGCTTTCCTCGCGGCTTAGCACCTTGCGGCAAAAATTAGCGACTCGGGTAAAAATAGTACACCTCGGTAGTGTCAAACATCATTCAGGACAAAAAAATAGCGGCTAATCATAGCTCAGCATGACGCATTTGAGAATGTTGAATTTACAATTGCTGACTCAGGCACGGCAGTCAGCGTCCAGTTTTTGACGGCTGACTGAAGGATTTGCTCGACGCTGAAATCCTGCCAGTGTGCTTCTGCCTGTTGACCCAGAAATTGAAGTGCCGCGATTAACACCGGGCGTGGATCGCCTTTCGGCAACGCAGGCGCATGATTCTGCTTGGAAAGTTTAGCGCCTTGTGGATTAAGCGCCAGCGGTAAATGAATGTAATCTGGCACTTTCCAGCCAAAAAGCTGGTACAGCGAGATTTGCCGCACTGTTGGTTCGATCAAATCTGCCCCGCGGACAATTTCGCTCACGCCCTGGAAGTGATCATCCACCACCACCGCCAGGTTATAGGCAAACAAACCATCACGGCGATGAATAATAAAATCTTCCCGCGCCAGTTTTTCGTCGGCGTGAATAATGCCTCGCAGCAGGTCAGTAAACTGGGTGACCGGATGCTGCTGGCGGATACGTACTGCGGCGTTGTCTGGTCCATGATGCAAATCCCGGCAATGACCGTCGTAAATACCGCCAATGCTTTGAATACGCGCACGCGTGCAGGTGCAGTAATAACTTAGTCCTTGCTCATGTAACCAGGCGAGTGCTTCGCGATAGGCGTGGTGACGTTGCGATTGCCAGAGAACGTCGCCGTCCCAGTGCAGGCCGTAATGTTCCAGCTGGCGCAGGATAGTCTCTGCGGCACCGGGAACTTCACGAGGCGGGTCGATATCTTCAATGCGTACCAGCCAGCGACCTTGCCGGGCGCGAGCCTGCAAATAGCTGCCAAGCGCAGCAATCAGAGAACCAAAATGAAGCTCGCCGGAAGGAGAGGGAGCGAAGCGGCCAATATACTGTGTGTCTGTCATCTCTTTGAACAAAAAATAAGGCGGGAGCATTTCCCGCCTGTGGTAAACGTGATGGAACGGCTGTAATTAGCCAGCCATCTGTTTTTCGCGAATTTCAGCCAGCGTTTTGCAGTCGATGCACAGATCGGCTGTCGGGCGCGCTTCCAGACGACGAATACCGATTTCAACACCGCAGGATTCGCAGTAGCCGAAATCTTCGTCTTCCACTTTTTTCAGCGTTTTCTCGATCTTTTTGATCAGCTTACGCTCGCGATCGCGGTTACGCAGTTCGAGGCTGAACTCTTCTTCCTGGGCTGCACGGTCTACCGGGTCCGGGAAGTTGGCTGCTTCATCCTGCATATGTGTAACGGTGCGATCGACTTCATCCCTGAGTTGATTACGCCATGCTTCCAGAATACGACGGAAGTGCGCCAGCTGGGCTTCATTCATATACTCTTCGCCCGGCTTCTCCTGATATGGCTCCACCCCAGCGATGGCGAGAATACTCAGGGACGATGTTTTACGGTTTTGCCCTTCTTGCATGTTGCTTCTCCTTAACACGCACTATCGATCCCCATGTTCGGGGGAAAAATGAGGCCGCTATAAATAGCAGATGCTTTTCCGGATAGCAATTATCTAAACGTAACACTTGACAACTGTGTGAGGAAAAGCGTATTTGCGCACGCGACCAGAATGTAAATTAACCAGTTACTTACTCTACTACAATGTAACCGGTAGTGATTTTTTAAGAGCCATGCCTTCGGCAGAAAGTTCCGCTTTGTAAGCCAGAATTTCTACCCCCCTCTGTTGAGCTTCTGACAATAGTTGCGCGTATTTCTCATCGATGTGGCGCGCGGGTGAAAACCGTGTAATGGCTGAATGCAGCACGGCGAAAAAGATAACCGCACGCTGGCCTTCAGCCGCTACGCTCATCAACTCCCGAAGGTGTTTCTGACCTCGTTCAGTGACCGCATCGGGAAAATATCCCTGTTCGTTCTCCGCTAACGTAACCGATTTCACTTCAATATAGCAGTCTGGACACGAATCCGCCTGCAACATAAAGTCAATACGGCTGCGTTCTGCGCCGTATTTTACTTCGCTTTTCAGCGAGCTATAGCCTGACAGTTCTGAAATTGATTCATTAAGGATAGCCTCTTTCGTCAGCCTGTTAGCCCAAAGCGTATTGACGCAAATAATTGCGCCGCTCTGGCTTTGAGTTAATTCCCAGGTGTGTGGGTATTTCCGTTTGGTGTTGTCTGAAGTCGAATACCAGACGGTATCGCCAGGCGTTGCACAACCGGTCATCGCACCCGTATTTGGGCAGTGTAGCGTTAATTCGCGACCATCGGGTGTGATCACATCGGCTAAAAAACGTTTGTAACGCTGAATTAGCGTCGCGCGCTGTAGAGGGGGAGAAAATTCCATTACGACAATCCTTGTTATTGCGTTAGCGCCCAGCGTTTTAGCGGCGTGTAGCGTGTGCGTCCACGGGCAAACGAGGAGGCGTAAAGGGTGAACTCCGTCACCGTATACGACCAGTTAAAACCTGGCGGCGGGATTGTCACCGCCTCGCTGGCGTCGCGCAATAAGGTAATATGTGGATGAAACGGACGATTGCTTTGAAAACAACCGCTGCGGGCAGCCTGTGAACGGAGCATATTCGCCAGCTGGATTAAGCCGCGTGGTGGCTGACGTATCCCTAACCACACCACACGCGAACGCAGCCATTGACCGGCGTCATCAAGTGTGAGTGTGAAACCCGGTTGACGAATCCGCCCGGCTAAAAGAGAAAGCGCCTTCTCTTTCTCGGCGCTCACTTCGCCTAAAAATGCCAGAGTCAGATGCAAATTATCGGCGGCGACCGGACGTCCCGCCTCAGGTGGGAACTGTGTGGCGCGCCAGTGGATAATCTGTTCGCGGATTTCTGCAGGTAAGTCGATAGCAAAGAACAGCCGTTGCGGTTCAGACATGTGAGGCACTCGGTTATGAATTACCGCGATGCTACAATGTGGCGCGAAGAATGTTAACCCTCTGGAGCGTTTTGTGTCGTCGTTGCCCGTTGCTGCCGTCTTACCTGAGTTACTTGCTGCCCTCGATGGTGCATCGCAGGTGTTATTAAGTGCGCCGACCGGGGCCGGGAAATCAACCTGGCTGCCGCTGCAACTGCTGGCGCATCCCGGCATTAACGGGAAAGTTATCCTGCTGGAGCCGCGTCGTCTGGCGGCGCGTAACGTTGCGCAACGACTGGCGGAGCTGCTTAACGAAAAGCCAGGCGATACCGTTGGCTACCGGATGCGTGCGCAAAACTGCGTCGGGCCGAATACCCGCCTGGAAGTGGTTACCGAAGGCGTGCTGACGCGGATGATCCAGCGTGACCCGGAACTGAGCGGTGTTGGATTGGTGATCCTTGATGAATTTCATGAGCGCAGCTTGCAGGCGGATTTGGCGTTGGCGCTGTTACTCGATGTGCAACAAGGTCTGCGTGATGACCTTAAACTGCTGATTATGTCGGCTACGCTGGACAACGACCGCTTGCAGCAAATGCTGCCAGAAGCGCCCGTCATCATCTCAGAAGGGCGCTCGTTTCCGGTTGAACGCCGTTATTTACCACTGCCCACGCATCAGCGTTTTGACGAAGCCGTTGCGGTAGCCACCGCCGAAATGCTGCGTCAGGAAAGCGGATCATTACTGTTATTTTTACCTGGCGTCGGAGAAATTCAGCGTGTGCAGGAACAACTGGCTTCGCGCATCGGCAGTGATGTGTTGCTCTGCCCGCTGTATGGCGCGTTGTCGCTGAACGATCAGCGAAAAGCGATCCTCCCGGCACCGCAAGGGATGCGCAAAGTGGTGCTGGCGACCAATATTGCTGAAACCAGTTTAACCATCGAAGGTATTCGTCTGGTGGTAGATTGTGCTCAGGAACGTGTGGCGCGCTTTGATCCGCGCACGGGGCTAACGCGGCTGATTACTCAACGCGTTAGTCAGGCATCAATGACGCAGCGTGCCGGGCGTGCCGGGCGTCTGGAGCCGGGTATCTGCCTGCATTTAATCGCCAAAGAACAAGCAGAACGCGCTGCCGCACAAAGTGAACCGGAGATCTTACAAAGCGATCTTTCCGGTTTGCTGATGGAATTACTGCAATGGGGATGCAGCGATCCGGCGCAGATGAGCTGGCTGGATCAACCGCCAACGGTGAATCTACTGGCCGCGAAACGCCTGTTACGGATGCTGGGGGCGCTGGACGGTGAACGGCTTAGTGCGCAAGGGCAAAAAATGGCAGCGCTGGGTAACGATCCGCGTTTAGCGGCAATGCTGGTTAGCGCGAAGAACGACGACGAAGCTGCTACCGCGGCAAAAATTGCCGCCATTCTCGAAGAGCCGCCACGGATGGGCAATAGTGACCTGGGCGTGGCGTTTTCGCGCAATCAACCCGCCTGGCAGCAACGTAGTCAGCAACTGTTAAAACGCTTAAACGTACGCGGCGGTGAGGCAGACAGTTCGCTTATCGCGCCGCTACTTGCCGGGGCGTATGCCGATCGCATTGCTCGTCGCCGTGGGCAAGATGGACGCTATCAACTGGCAAACGGCATGGGGGCGATGCTCGATGCCGACGATGCGCTAAGCCGCCACGAATGGTTGATCGCACCGTTATTATTGCAGGGCAGCGCCTCGCCGGATGCGCGGATTTTACTGGCGCTACCGGTCGATATCGATGAGTTAGTACAACGCTGTCCGCAGTTGGTACAGCAGTCTGACACTGTGGAGTGGGATGACGCGCAAGGTACGCTGAAAGCCTGGCGTCGGCTGCAAATTGGTCAGTTGATGGTAAAAGTGCAACCGCTGGCGAAACCCTCGGAAGACGAGTTGCATCAGGCGATGCTTAACGGCATTCGTGATAAAGGTTTAAGCGTGCTCAACTGGACGGCGGAAGCGGAACAGCTACGCTTGCGTTTGTTATGCGCCGCAAAGTGGTTGCCGGAATATGACTGGCCAGCGGTTGATGATGAAAGTTTGTTGGCGACGCTGGAAACGTGGCTACTGCCGCATATGACAGGCGTACATTCGCTACGCGGCCTGAAATCACTCGATATTTATCAGGCACTGCGTGGATTACTTGATTGGGTAATGCAGCAACGTCTGGATAGTGAATTGCCTGCGCATTACACTGTGCCAACGGGAAGCCGAATCACCATTCGTTATCATGAAGATAACCCGCCCGCGCTGGCGGTGAGAATGCAGGAGATGTTTGGTGAGGCCTCTAATCCGACTATCGCCCAGGGGCGCGTACCGTTGGTGCTGGAGTTGCTTTCCCCTGCCCAAAGGCCGCTGCAAATCACGCGTGATTTGAGCGCCTTCTGGAAAGGAGCGTACCGTGAGGTGCAAAAAGAGATGAAAGGGCGTTATCCCAAACATGTCTGGCCGGACGACCCGGCAAACACCGCACCGACGCGACGAACGAAAAAGTATTCGTGAAGACCAAAGCAAATTTGAGAGATATCTTCTTCTGTCTTGCAACAGAAGAACAGAAAATCGGGCTTTTGCGCCTGAATATTGCGGAGAAAAAGCATGGCCGGGAATGACCGCGAGCCAATTGGACGCAAAGGGAAACCGACGCGTCCGGTCAAACAAAAGGTAAGCCGTCGTCGTTACGAAGATGACGATGATTACGACGATTATGATGACTATGAGGATGAAGAACCGATGCCGCGCAAAGGTAAGGGCAAAGGCAAAGGGCGTAAGCCTCGTGGCAAACGCGGCTGGCTATGGCTGCTGCTAAAACTGGCTATCGTTTTTGCCGTGCTGATCGCCATTTACGGCGTTTATCTCGATCAAAAAATTCGTAGCCGTATTGATGGCAAGGTCTGGCAATTGCCCGCGGCAGTTTATGGCCGAATGGTCAACCTTGAGCCAGACATGACCATCAGCAAGAACGAGATGGTGAAGCTGCTGGAGGCGACCCAGTATCGCCAGGTGTCGAAAATGACCCGTCCTGGCGAGTTTACCGTACAGGCCAACAGCATTGAGATGATCCGCCGTCCGTTTGATTTCCCGGACAGCAAAGAAGGGCAGGTGCGCGCGCGTCTGACCTTTGATGGCGATCATCTGGCGACGATCGTCAATATGGAGAACAACCGTCAGTTCGGTTTCTTCCGTCTTGATCCGCGCCTGATCACCATGATTTCTTCGCCAAACGGTGAGCAGCGTCTGTTTGTGCCGCGCAGTGGTTTCCCGGATTTGCTGGTGGATACTTTGTTGGCGACAGAAGACCGTCATTTCTACGAGCATGATGGGATCAGTCTCTACTCAATCGGACGTGCGGTGCTGGCAAACCTGACTGCCGGACGCACGGTGCAGGGGGCGAGTACGCTGACGCAACAGTTGGTTAAAAACCTGTTCCTCTCCAGCGAGCGTTCTTACTGGCGTAAAGCGAACGAAGCCTACATGGCGCTGATCATGGACGCGCGTTACAGCAAAGACCGTATTCTTGAGCTGTATATGAACGAGGTGTATCTCGGTCAGAGCGGCGACAACGAAATCCGCGGCTTCCCGCTGGCGAGCTTGTATTACTTTGGTCGCCCGGTAGAAGAATTGAGCCTCGATCAGCAGGCGCTGTTGGTGGGTATGGTGAAAGGGGCGTCCATCTACAACCCGTGGCGTAACCCGAAACTGGCGCTGGAGCGACGTAACCTGGTACTACGTTTGCTGCAACAGCAACAAATTATTGATCAAGAACTCTACGACATGCTGAGTGCGCGTCCGCTGGGTGTTCAGCCGCGCGGTGGGGTGATCTCTCCTCAGCCAGCCTTTATGCAGCTGGTGCGTCAGGAGCTGCAGGCGAAATTAGGCGATAAGGTAAAAGATCTCTCCGGCGTGAAGATCTTCACTACCTTTGACTCGGTGGCCCAGGACGCGGCAGAAAAAGCCGCCGTGGAAGGCATTCCGGCACTGAAGAAACAGCGTAAGTTGAGCGATCTTGAAACCGCGATTGTGGTTGTTGACCGCTTTAGCGGTGAAGTTCGTGCGATGGTCGGTGGCTCTGAGCCGCAGTTTGCGGGCTACAACCGTGCGATGCAGGCGCGTCGTTCGATTGGTTCTCTTGCAAAACCAGCGACTTATCTAACGGCCTTAAGCCAGCCGAAAATCTATCGTTTGAATACGTGGATTGCCGATGCGCCAATCGCGCTGCGTCAGCCGAATGGCCAGGTCTGGTCACCGCAGAACGATGATCGTCGTTATAGCGAAAGTGGCAGGGTGATGCTGGTAGATGCGTTGACCCGTTCGATGAACGTGCCGACGGTGAATCTGGGCATGGCGTTGGGGCTGCCTGCGGTTACGGAGACCTGGATTAAACTGGGTGTGCCGAAAGATCAACTGAATCCTGTTCCAGCAATGTTGTTGGGGGCGTTGAACTTAACGCCAATCGAAGTGGCGCAGGCCTTCCAGACTATCGCCAGCGGTGGTAATCGTGCTCCGCTTTCCGCGCTACGTTCAGTCATCGCAGAAGACGGCAAGGTGTTGTATCAGAGCTTCCCGCAGGCGGAACGCGCTGTTCCAGCGCAGGCGGCGTATCTGACACTATGGACCATGCAGCAGGTTGTACAACGCGGTACGGGTCGTCAGCTTGGGGCGAAATACCCGAACCTGCATCTGGCAGGGAAAACAGGGACTACCAACAATAACGTAGATACCTGGTTTGCGGGCATTGATGGGAGCACGGTGACCATCACCTGGGTCGGCCGTGATAACAACCAGCCGACCAAACTGTATGGAGCCAGCGGGGCAATGTCGATTTATCAGCGTTATCTGGCTAACCAGACGCCAACGCCGCTAAATCTTGTTCCGCCAGAAGATATTGCAGATATGGGCGTGGACTACGACGGCAACTTTGTTTGCAGCGGTGGTATGCGTGTCTTGCCGGTCTGGACCAGCGATCCGCAATCGCTGTGCCAGCAGAGTGAGATGCAGCAGCAACCGTCAGGCAATCCGTTTGATCAGTCTTCTCAGCCGCAGCAACAGCCGCAACAGCAACCTGCTCAACAGGAGCAGAAAGACAGCGACGGCGTGGCTGGCTGGATCAAGGAGATGTTTGGTAGTAATTAATATTGTAATAGCTCTCCGCTTATGCGGAGAGCGTACTGGAATTACTTAGATAAATGACATTAGTATTTATTTAATGAATATATTCAAACAGACATATATATTTATTTTATATTCCATTGCGTTAAACTCAGAAAATAAAAAAATAACACTTTAAAATTCATATGCTTATTATTTTATCTATGTGGTATATAGACAGTTAATGTATTTTTTGCTCTAATATAACAATAATTTAAAGTGCATCTATTTCAAATATCAATATTTACTAAGTCCTGACCAGTCATTCTGGAATGGAATCATGCGTGTTATATCATAATTAAGGGATTTTTATGAATAAAAAATTACTTTCTCTTTTAGTGTCAGGAAGTTTCATAGCAGCAGTAAGTACAAGTGTATTTGCTGCAGATACTGGAGTGGTTAACTTTAACGGTCAAATTGTTGCCGATACTTGCGAAATTAATGTAAACGATTCTAATAGTACAACAGGAATTGTCACTTTTGCAGATACTTACCCAGCGGATTATTCCGGAGATGGTACAGTCGGTACTTCAAAAGATTTTAAGATTGAGTTAATAAAATGCGATCCGTTGGTGACAAAACTAAACCTGACCTTTTCCGGAACAACAACGGATACAGGTTTCCTTCGTCTGGAAAATAGCGAAACGGCTACCGGCAGCGCAACAAATGTTGGTATTACGGTGACGAATAAAAATGGCGGAACTAACAATGTGAAATTTGATGGTTCAGTTCCTGATGTATCCACCGATGTCGATAATGCTGGAGACAGCACCCCAACGATATTTAATTACACGGCCAATGTTATTCAGGTTGGTAACAACGCACCAACTGCGGGTAAATATGCCTCATCTGCGACTTTCGAAGTGTTTTATCGTTAATATTCATGGTGTTTGAAAGGACTATTTGACCACGGAGGGTTATTTATGTCAGTTTTTTTTTCGAGTTTGTTTAGGGATTACAGTTCTTCTTACTGCATTGCAAGTACAGGCTAGTGTTGTTCTTGGTGGTACACGCATTATCTATCCTTCAAATCAAAATGAAGTTCAAATCACATTAAAAAATAAAGATGCATATGCGCGTTATCTGGTGCAAAGCTGGGTAAGTAATATTGATGGCTCTAAAGCCCCTTTTCTCATTACGCCTCCAGTTTACAAACTTGAAGAAAACCGTCAAACATTACTCCATATTGTGTTTACTGGTGATAAAGATAAACTTCCTCAGGATAGAGAAAGTTTATTTTTGGCAAATGTAAAATCTGTTTCTGCTATGCCAGAAGAACTAAAAGATAAGAATATCTTGCAATTTGCAATGAAAGCACGACTTAAATTATTTTGGCGACCAGTTTCTTTAGATAATAACGATGCTCTTACGGCGTGGGAAAAACTTAAGTTCTATAAAGAAGCAGGAAAACTCATAGTAAAAAATCCAACACCTTTCTATATTTCATTTAATGATCTCACAGTATCTGGAAAAAATATTGTTCCTGTCGATACTAAATCTGAGCCAGGTGCACTATTAATGATGGTTGGGCCATTTTCTGAACAGCGGTTTAGTCTTCCTGCTGGAGCGGGAAATGTTGTTGAGTGGTCTGTGATAACTGACTACGGTTCAAGTTCAGGAAAACGAAAACAAAAGTTATAAATCATCTAACTGTATTTATATTAAACGGGCGCAAGGGAATTTATGTCGCTACCAATGCATCGCACATTTGTTTTAACTGGAATAATATTTGCGTTATCGGCAGTGTATTCATTGAGCTATGCACGAGATGAATTTAACCTTCGTATCCTTGAGTTGGATAGCCCACTTGAAAATACACAAGTACTGGCAGATTTCATTAATAATAATAACTTAACTCCAGGTGTATATCTTACCTCTGTCATGTGGGGGCAAGATTCTCTTGATAAGAGAAATATTACATTTGTTCTTTCTTCGGATAAAAAAAGTCTCATTCCTCGTTTTACAAAAGCGGATCTCCGTGAATTCGGTCTTAAAGTTGATGTGATTCCTGCGTTAAAAGTAATGAATGATGATACTGAGGTTGGAGATATTGCACAGATTATTGATGGCGCACGTTATGATTTCCAGTTAGACAGTCAAACGCTGTGGCTGCGGATCCCTCAAATCTATCAGAATGCAATAGCCGCAGGTAGTATTGCACCGAAATACTGGAATGATGGTGAGAGTGCGGCTTGGTTAAGTTATTATGCCAGTGGTTCCCGGCAAAATAGTGATGGTGATAACCTGAGTTCAAATTGGTTGAATTTAAATTCAGGTATTAATTTAGGCGCATGGCGGCTACGAAATAATACAGTTTACAATGAATCCAATTGGGAATCGATTAGCACCAGTTTGCAACGCGATATCAAAGCATTAAGAAGTCAGATGGAAATTGGGCAGACTTTCACAAATGGTGATCTTTTTGACAGTGTGCAAATGACAGGTATTAAACTTGAAACTGATACCAGTATGTTACCTGACAGCGAACAAGGCTTTGCACCAGTAGTTCGTGGTATCGCTAACAGCGATGCGCAAGTTGTGATTAAACAAAATGGCTATGTCATTTACCAAACATGGGTATCAGCAGGGCCATTTGAAATTAAAGACTTAAGTCAGGTAACGGCAGGATCTGATCTGGAAGTCACCATCAAAGAAACAAATGGGCAAGAACACAGTTTTATTCAGGCCAGTTCAACGGTTCCAATTCTACAGCGAGAAGGCGCATTAAAATATAGTCTTGCAGCTGGAAAATATCGTGACAGTGATAATAATGCTGAGACACCTGTTTTTGGTGTTGCAACCGCGATATATGGCTTGCCCTATGGAATAACGATTTATGGCGGCATACTTGGTGCCTCAATGTATCATTCTGGTGTGACAGGGATTGGCGCTGATTTAGGCCGTCTGGGGTCGGTATCTGTTGATATCACCGCAGCAAAAACGAAGTTTGATGATGGGCGTGATGATGCAACAGGGCTGTCATGGCGTGCACAGTATGCGAAAGATTTTCCAGACACTGATACGACAGTAACTCTGGCAAGTTATCGTTATTCCACATCACAATTTTACACTTTCCAGGAAGCACTTGATCAACGTGATACATCTGATGACAAGGGTATTTACAGTTATCGGCAGACAAATAATCGGCGTAATCGTTTACAAATTAATCTTTCACAAAATATTGGTCGTTGGGGCTCGGTCTACCTTAATGGTTATCAACAGGATTATTGGGGAATGCATGGGGCCGAACGCAGTATAGGAATGGGGTACAGTACGACCTGGAATAATATTAACTGGTCTGTTAATTACACACTAACGAAAACGCCAGGAATGACTGGCGAGCAGCAATTTTCATTAACACTCAATATTCCTCTCTCTCGCTGGCTGCCAGATTCATGGGCGATGTATAACGTAAACCGTTCCGATAAAAGTAATACATCACATCAATTGGGAATTGGCGGTACTGCTCTGCAAGATAACAACCTGAGTTATAATTTACAGCAAAGTTATACTGATAATAATGTGGGTTATGGTGCCAGCATGAATGGACGTTATCGTAGCTCAGTGGGTGAATTCGGTCTGGGATATAGCTATGATAAAAATAGTCGTCAGTGGAATTACAGTGCGCAAGGTGCGGTTGTTGCTCATGCTCATGGAGTAACATTGGGGCAATCAGTGCAGGATTCATTCGCGATCGTGCATATTAATGAGGGTGCCAATGTAAAAGTACAAAATGCGCAAGGCGTTTATACTGATTTTTGGGGAAACGCGATTGTTCCCAATATGACGAATTATCGACATAACGCTATTACTGTGAATACTCAGGGGCACGATAGTCTTGATATTTCTGATGCCACACAAGATGTTATTCCTTCGAAAGGTGCTGTTGTCGGTGTCGATTTTGATGCACGTAGCGGAATGCGAGCCTTATTGACATTAGTCCATAATAAAGAACGCGTCCCCTTTGGGGCATTGCTGACATTAGGGAATAGCACAGCGATTGTTGGTGAAGATGGAGAGGTTTATATTACTGGTGTGCAAGAATCAATGACATTTACGGTACAGTGGGGAAAAGAGATTAACCAGCAATGTACAGGAGTTATCACTGAACCAGAAAAATACACCACGGGTATCTATAAAGCCACAATGGATTGTCGATAACAAATAAGACAGGAACAAATAATGAAGCCAGGATTTGCCTCTTATATACGAGCATTATTGACCATAATATTTCTTAGCTGGGGCGTCATTCCTGCGGTTTTCGCCAGTTGCAATATTTCTGGAAATGGAGGAAATCCGGCAACAGTACAATTCTCCGCGCCTGCGTTGGTTGTTAATAGCGATGCCGTTCCTGGAACGATTATTGCGACAGTAAATGCGAACAGTCCTTCAATTTCAGTTTCCTGTACGGCAAATGGTGAGATCTGGCAAGGATATACCGTATTGACAAACGGTGATAAGCGTACTGATAACCCACTTACAGATGTGTTTCAGACTAATGTGCCAGGAATCGGTTTTCGTGCCGCGTGGGCGAATAACACCAGTGCGCAACTCACCGCCGGATCTTTAATGACGCCCTGGCATAAAGGCTCGTCAACAGTGATTAAAGGATATGTTTATCCGATTACAATACATGCAGCTATTCAGTTTATTGTCACAGGACCTGTCGGTAATGGGACCATTGATACCAGCAAACTGATTGCTGACTGGAAGTATGACAATCGTGTTATTGGAGAGCTTCGTTTTAGTTCCGTTCCGGTCAATATTCAACCGGGCACATGCGACCTTATAGAAAAAAATATTACCGTTCCGCTCAACGATATTGGCACAGATGATTTTGATGTTAACAATGTGTCACCTGTAGTTTCTGACGATAGGTTTAAAATTCAGATTGAAAAATGCTCGCAGGATGTAAAAGTTGATTACCGCTTTACTTCATCAGGCTCTACGGGGATAACGGGTAATAGTATTCTTAATATTGAGTCCGGTTCCGGAATGGCAGAAGGTGTTGGTCTGCAGATCCTGGACAGTAGCAACAATGTAATGGTATTTGATTCAGACTATACAGCCATTCAAAAAACGACGTTGAATCAAAATATTACTATTCCTTTAAAAGCACGTTACATCAAAACGGGTAGCGTTAAAAGTGGTCGCGTTAATTCTGTCGCTACCTTCGAAGTGTATTACCGATAAGCTTTTCCCTTTCTCGTGAATGTTAGTGTTTTGTAAGCATGTTTTTATGCATTAGAGCGATGATACTAACATTTTCGATTCATCTGGTTGTTTATTAACCCTTCAGGAACGCTCAGATTGCGTACCGCTTGCGAACCCGCCAGCGTTTCGAATATTATCTCATCTTTATAATAATCATTCTCGTTTACGTTATCATTCACTTTACACCAGAGAAATACCAATGGCGCGTTCCAAAACTGCTCAGCCAAAACACTCACTGCGTAAAATCGCAGTTGTAGTAGCCACAGCGGTTAGCGGCATGTCTGTTTATGCACAGGCAGCGGTTGAACCGAAAGAAGACACTATCACCGTTACCGCTGCACCTGCGCCGCAAGAAAGCGCATGGGGGCCGGCTGCAACTATTGCGGCGAAGCACTCTGCTACTGCGACTAAAACGGATACACCAATTGAAAAAACGCCGCAGTCCATTTCGGTTGTGACCCGGGAAGAGATGGATATCAAACAACCCGCAACGGTAAAAGAAGCTCTGGATTATACGCCAAGTGTCTTTTCAACGCGTGGTAGTTCAACAACGTATGATGTTGTTTCTATACGTGGATTTACTACAGCCAGTACAGTAAATACTAACCAATATCTGGATGGCTTAAAACTTCAGGGGGATAACTACTCTGAAGCCTCTATTGATCCTTATTTCCTTGAGCGTGTGGAATTACTCCGTGGCCCAGTATCCGTACTGTATGGTAAAAGCCATCCGGGCGGAGTAGTGAGCATGGTAAGCAAACGGCCTTCAACGGATCCGATTAAAGAGATCCAGTTCAAAATGGGAACGGATAATCTTTGGCAGACCGGATTCGATTTTAGTGATGCAATAGATGATGATGGCGTTTGGTCATATCGTTTGACGGGATTAGGACGTAGTCAGGATGCGCAACAAAAGTACGCAAAAACTACAAGGTATGCAGTAGCTCCCTCATTCAGTTGGCGTCCTGATGATAAAACGGATTTCACTTTCCTGAGTAATTTCCAGAGTGATCCCGATGCGGGCTATTATGGTTGGTTACCGCGCCAGGGAACTGTTGTTCCCTATCAGGATGCAAATGGTAGCTGGCACAAATTGCCAACAGATTTCAATGAAGGCGAGAAAGATAATAAGATGTCTCGTCGTCAACAATTAATTGGCTACAGTTTTGCTCATGAATTTAATGATACTTTTACTGTACGTCAGAATCTGCGCTATACCCGCATTCATACACTCTACGATGCAGTATATGGCAATGGTTACATCGCGCCAGCGCAAATTAGCCGTGCTTATGTACGTTCAGACGAAGATTTAAATTCGTTTACTGTTGATACGCAACTACAGTCCAACTTTGCTATCGGTGCTGTAGCGCATACTTTGCTTACTGGCGTGGATTACCTGCGAATGCGTAACGATATTGATGCAAACTATGGTACTGCTAATCCGATTAGCATGACGGATCCACAGTACGGTAACGCCAATATCAATATCAATTTCCCATATGCGGTAATTAACCGTCAGGAACAGACAGGCCTTTATATTCAGGATCAGTCTGAGTGGAATAAGTGGGTATTGACGCTGGGTGGTCGTTACGATTTTGCGAAAACCTCTACCTATACTCGTTCAACGAGTTCTTTGGATGAAATTAACGATCAGCAGTTCACCTGGAGAGGTGGTATTAATTATCTGTTCGATAATGGTATTTCACCTTATTTCAGTTATAGCGAATCCTTCGAGCCAGTATCTGGAGCGACTAAAGAAGGTAAACCGTTTGATCCTTCTCGCGGTAAGCAGTACGAAGCAGGTGTCAAATACGTACCAAAAGATACGCCTGTCACTGTCACTGCCTCGGTATTCCAATTAACGAAAGACAAAAATCTGACTGCAGATCCAAGTAATACTTTGTTTAGCGTACAAGGGGGGGAGATTCGTTCTCGTGGCTTTGAGATTGAGGCCAAAGCAGCTGTCAACGCTAATATCAATGTGACTGCGGCATACAGCTACACCGATGCTGAATACACCAAAGATACACTGTACAAGGGTAAACGCCCGGCAGAGGTCCCCCGAAATATGGCTTCGCTGTGGGCAGATTACACTTTCCACGAAACAGCTCTTAGTGGTCTGAGTCTTGGTGCAGGGGCACGTTATTTTGGCGACACCTCAAGTTTCTACACTACGGGTGATAAGACCAATCAGACATTCAATGTTGGGGGGTATACCTTAGTTGATGCAATGATAAAATATGATCTTGCTCGTTTCGGTATGCCTGGTTCTTCTGTTGGTGTTAACGTAAATAACCTGTTCGACCGCGAATATGTCTCCAGTTGCTATCGTGATTATGCATGTTACTGGGGCGCAGAACGTCAGGTCGTTGCAACCGCAACCTTCCGTTTCTAATTTCTCTTTTGGGGCACGGATTTCCGTGCCCGTTTCACAAGTTGGCTGTTATGCAGGAATACACGAATCATTCCGATACCACTTTTGCACTGCGTAATATCTCCTTTCGTGTGCCCGGGCGCACGCTTTTGCATCCGTTGTCGTTAACCTTTCCTGCCGGGAAAGTGACTGGTCTGATTGGTCACAACGGTTCTGGTAAATCCACTCTGCTCAAAATGCTTGGTCGTCACCAGCCACCGTCGGAAGGGGAGATTCTTCTTGATGCCCAACCGCTGGAAAGCTGGAGCAGCAAAGCGTTTGCCCGCAAAGTGGCTTATTTACCGCAGCAGCTTCCTCCGGCAGAAGGGATGACCGTGCGTGAACTGGTGGCGATTGGTCGTTACCCGTGGCATGGCGCACTAGGGCGCTTTGGTGCGGCAGATCGCGAAAAGGTCGAAGAGGCGATTTCGCTGGTTGGCTTAAAACCGCTGGCGCATCGGCTGGTTGATAGCCTCTCAGGCGGTGAACGTCAGCGGGCGTGGATCGCCATGCTGGTGGCGCAGGATAGCCGTTGTCTGTTGCTCGACGAACCGACTTCGGCGCTGGATATCGCCCACCAGGTTGATGTACTGGCGCTGGTGCATCGTTTAAGTCAGGAGCGTGGCCTGACGGTCATTGCCGTGCTGCACGATATCAATATGGCGGCGCGCTACTGTGATTATCTGGTCGCCCTGCGCGGCGGTGAAATGATTGCTCAGGGAACGCCTGCGGAAATTATGCGCGGCGAAACCCTCGAAATGATTTATGGCATCCCGATGGGTATTCTGCCGCATCCGGCGGGTGCTGCACCTGTGAGTTTTGTTTATTGATGAGCGGCTTACCTCTTATTTCGCGCCGCCGACTGTTAACGGCGATGGCGCTTTCTCCGTTGTTATGGCAGATGAATACCGCCCACGCGGCAGTTATTGATCCCAATCGTATTGTGGCACTGGAGTGGTTGCCGGTGGAGTTACTGCTGGCGCTCGGCATCGTGCCTTACGGCGTGGCGGACACCATCAACTATCGCCTGTGGGTCAGCGAACCGCCATTGCCGGACTCAGTGATTGACGTTGGTTTGCGTACAGAACCCAACCTTGAACTGCTGACCGAAATGAAACCGTCGTTTATGGTCTGGTCGGCAGGATATGGCCCTTCACCAGAAATGCTGGCACGTATTGCGCCGGGGCGCGGATTTAACTTCAGCGACGGCAAACAGCCACTGGCGATGGCGCGTAAATCACTGACGGAAATGGCAGATTTACTTAACCTGCAAAGCGCAGCGGAAACGCATTTAGCGCACTATGAAGACTTTATCCGCAGCATGAAACCCCGCTTTGTGAAGCGTGGTGCACGCCCGTTATTGCTGACGACGCTTATCGATCCGCGCCATATGTTGGTCTTCGGTCCAAACAGCTTGTTCCAGGAAATTCTCGATGAGTACGGTATCCCAAATGCCTGGCAAGGGGAAACCAACTTCTGGGGCAGTACTGCCGTCAGTATCGATCGTCTGGCAGCGTATAAAGACGTTGATGTGCTCTGTTTTGATCACGACAACAGCAAAGACATGGATGCGCTAATGGCAACCCCGCTGTGGCAGGCCATGCCGTTTGTCCGCGCCGGACGCTTTCAGCGTGTACCTGCAGTTTGGTTTTATGGTGCGACGCTTTCGGCAATGCACTTTGTGCGCGTTCTGGATAACGCCATCGGAGGTAAAGCGTGAGTAAACGAATTGCGCTTTTTCCGGTGTTATTGCTGGCGCTGCTGGTGGTTGCTGCTGCAGCGTTGACCTGGGTGAACTTCTCGCAGGCGCTGCCGCGCAGTCAGTGGGCGCAGGCCGCCTGGTCGCCGGATATTGACGTCATCGAGCAGATGATTTTTCACTACAGCTTGTTGCCGCGTCTGGCGATTTCGCTGCTGGTGGGCGCGGGCCTGGGGCTGGTGGGCGTGCTGTTTCAGCAAGTGCTGCGTAACCCGCTGGCGGAACCGACGACGTTGGGTGTTGCAACAGGCGCGCAACTGGGGATTACCGTCACCACGCTCTGGGCGATCCCAGGTGCTATGGCGAGCCAGTTTGCTGCGCTGGCAGGGGCTTGTGTTGTTGGCTTAATTGTCTTTGGCGTCGCGTGGGGGAAACGGCTTTCGCCGGTAACGCTGATCCTCGCGGGGCTGGTAGTGAGCCTTTATTGCGGCGCAATCAATCAGTTACTGGTTATCTTCCATCATGACCAACTGCAAAGCATGTTTCTGTGGAGCACCGGAACGCTGACGCAAACCGACTGGGGCGGCGTTGAGCGTTTATGGCCGCAGCTGCTGGGCGGCGTGATGCTGACGTTATTGCTACTTCGCCCGTTAACTCTGATGGGGCTTGATGATGGCGTGGCGCGCAATCTCGGGCTGGCCTTGTCGCTCGCTCGTCTGGCGGCGTTGTCGCTGGCGATTGTCATCAGTGCGCTGCTGGTGAACGCGGTGGGGATTATCGGCTTTATCGGGTTGTTCGCGCCACTGCTGGCGAAAATGCTGGGGGCGCGGCGTTTGTTGCCACGGTTGATGCTGGCATCGCTGATTGGTGCGTTAATTCTGTGGCTTTCTGATCAAATCATCCTCTGGCTGACTCGCGTGTGGATGGAAGTGTCCACCGGTTCGGTCACTGCGTTGATCGGTGCGCCGCTGCTACTGTGGCTGCTGCCGCGTTTACGCAGCATTAGCGCGCCGGATATGAAGGTGAACGATCGTGTCGCGACTGAACGCCAACACGTGCTGGCGTTTGCCCTCGCGGGCGGCGTGCTGCTGTTGATGGCTGTGGTGGTGGCGCTGTCGTTTGGTCGTGATGCGCACGGCTGGACGTGGGCGAGCGGGGCGTTGCTCGAGGATTTGATGCCCTGGCGCTGGCCGCGAATTATGGCGGCGCTGTTTGCGGGCGTCATGCTGGCGGTGGCGGGCTGTATTATTCAGCGGCTGACCGGAAACCCGATGGCAAGCCCGGAAGTGCTGGGGATTAGCTCCGGCGCGGCGTTTGGCGTGGTGTTAATGCTGTTTCTGGTGCCGGGTAATGCCTTTGGCTGGCTGTTACCCGCAGGCAGTCTCGGGGCGGCGGTGACGCTGTTGATCATTATGATCGCCGCCGGACGCGGTGGATTTTCCCCACACCGCATGTTACTGGCGGGATGGCGTTAAGTACCGCGTTCACCATGCTTTTGATGATGTTGCAGGCAAGTGGTGACCCGCGAATGGCGCAAGTTCTGACCTGGATTTCCGGTTCGACCTACAACGCGACCGATGCGCAGGTCTGGCGTACCGGAATTGTGATGGTGATTTTGCTGGCGATTACCCCGCTGTGCCGCCGCTGGCTGACCATTTTACCGCTGGGTGGTGATACCGCACGAGCCGTGGGGATGGCGCTGACGCCGACGCGAATTGCGCTGCTGCTGTTAGCGGTTTGCCTGACAGCGACTGCGACAATGACCATTGGACCGTTGAGTTTTGTTGGTTTAATGGCACCGCATATTGCGCGGATGATGGGCTTTCGACGGACGATGCCACACATCGTAATTTCGGCGCTGGTGGGTGGTTTACTGCTGGTGTTCGCTGACTGGTGTGGGCGGATGGTGCTGTTTCCATTCCAGATCCCCGCGGGGCTGCTGTCGACCTTTATCGGCGCGCCATATTTTATCTATTTGTTGAGAAAGCAGAGCCGTTAATTGAATGCCTCGCCCGGTGGGCGAGGCAAAATCATCACAACTTCGCAAACACCCGACGTGCAGCATCGATGGTGTTATTGATATCTTCCATGCTGTGCGCCACAGACATAAAGCCCGCTTCAAAGGCTGACGGTGCCAGATAAACACCTTCGTCCAGCATCATATGGAAGAAACGCTTAAAGCGTTCCACGTCACAGGCCATCACATCCTGATAGCACGTCACGGACTCGGCGTCGGTAAAGAAAATACCGAACATGCCGCCAACGTGGTTTACCACCAGCGGAATTCCGGCTTCTTCTGCCGCTTCCCGCAGACCTTCTGCCAGACGTGTTGTCAGCTCATCCAGCGTCTCGTGAACGCCCGGCTGTGCGACTTCATTCAGACAGGCGAAACCAGCAGCCATCGCAATCGGGTTACCGGAAAGCGTACCCGCCTGATAGACCGGACCGGTCGGGGCCAGCGCATCCATTACATCACGACGACCACCGAATGCGCCTACCGGCATTCCACCGCCGATGATTTTGCCGAGGCAGGTGAGATCCGGTTCCACACCGTAATAATCCTGTGCGCCAGCTAGCGCTACGCGGAAACCGGTCATCACTTCATCGATGATCAGCAACGTGCCAAATTCGTCGCACAGCGCGCGCAGACCTGGCAGGAACTCTGGCAGCGGTGGAACGCAGTTCATATTGCCTGCCACCGGCTCGACGATAATACAGGCAATCTCTTGCGGGTATTGCTCAAACGCGGCGCGTACAGAGGCCAGATCGTTATAAGTACAGGTTAAGGTATGTTTGGCGAAATCTGCCGGAACGCCCGGCGAATTTGGCTGGCCTAACGTGAGTGCGCCAGAACCGGCTTTCACCAGCAGGCAGTCAGCGTGACCGTGGTAACAACCTTCAAATTTAATAATTTTGTCGCGACCGGTAAAACCACGGGCCAGGCGGATGGCGCTCATCGTCGCTTCAGTGCCGGAGTTCACCATGCGCACCATATCCATGGTCGGGACCAGTTCGGTCACCAGTTGCGCCATTTTCACTTCCATTTCGGTTGGTGCACCAAAGCTTAAACCACGCTCGGCGGCTTCAATCACGGCATTGCGGATCGCCGGATGGTTATGGCCCAGCACCATCGGCCCCCAGGAACCGACATAATCGATATAGGCTTTGCCATCAACATCGTACAGATAAGCGCCGTCCGCTTTTTCGATAAACAGTGGAGTGCCGCCCACGCCAGTAAAGGCGCGAACAGGGGAGTTCACACCGCCAGGGATCAGCTCGCGCGCTGCGCTGTAAAGATTTTCAGACTTACTCATGGAGGGTTCCTGATTCGTAGAAAAAGTGAATGGCTGCTATTCTATGTTATTCATAACAAGTTAAATACTCGTCAAACATCAGGCTGCTTGTACTGGTGCAATCCTGATTTCTTAGAGTATAAAAGTTTTGTGCATTTGAAACATTACGCTTTGCAAAGGATTTTCATGGAACGTGCGAGTAAAATGCCGTCATCTTATTTGTATGACCAATAAGTGATCATTGGATGAAAACTGATACTCCCTCTTTAGAAACACCGCAGGCCGCGCGCCTGCGACGCAGACAACTGATTCGCCAACTTCTTGAGCGCGATAAAACCCCGTTAGCCATTTTGTTTATGGCGGCAGTCGTCGGCACGCTTGTCGGGCTGGCTGCGGTTGCTTTTGACAAAGGTGTCGCCTGGTTGCAGAACCAACGTATGGGGGCGCTGGTACATACTGCTGATAATTATCCTCTACTGTTAACCGTCGCTTTTCTCTGTTCGGCGGTGCTGGCGATGTTCGGCTACTTTTTGGTGCGCAAATACGCGCCCGAAGCAGGGGGGTCGGGGATCCCGGAAATTGAAGGGGCGCTGGAAGATCAACGTCCCGTTCGCTGGTGGCGTGTATTGCCGGTGAAATTCTTTGGCGGGCTGGGGACACTCGGCGGAGGCATGGTGCTAGGGCGCGAAGGACCAACCGTGCAGATCGGCGGTAATATCGGTCGCATGGTACTTGATATTTTCCGCCTGAAAGGTGACGAAGCTCGCCATACGCTGCTGGCAACCGGTGCTGCTGCGGGGCTGGCGGCGGCCTTTAACGCGCCGCTGGCGGGTATATTGTTTATTATCGAAGAGATGCGTCCGCAGTTTCGCTATACGTTAATTTCGATTAAAGCGGTATTTATTGGTGTCATTATGTCGACCATTATGTACCGGATTTTTAATCATGAAGTTGCGTTGATTGACGTCGGTAAACTTTCTGACGCGCCGCTTAATACGCTGTGGCTTTATCTGATCCTCGGTATTATTTTTGGCATTTTCGGCCCTATTTTTAATAAATGGGTGCTGGGAATGCAGGATTTGCTGCACCGTGTGCACGGCGGCAATATTACCAAATGGGTACTGATGGGCGGTGCGATTGGCGGTCTGTGTGGATTGCTGGGGTTTGTGGCACCAGCAACGTCGGGCGGCGGCTTTAACCTGATTCCTATCGCTACCGCAGGGAATTTCAGCATGGGAATGCTGGTGTTTATCTTCGTCGCGCGGGTCATTACCACCTTACTCTGTTTCTCTTCCGGCGCGCCGGGCGGTATTTTTGCCCCTATGCTGGCGCTGGGTACTGTGCTGGGAACCGCTTTCGGAATGGTTGCCGTTGAGCTGTTTCCGCAATATCACCTTGAAGCAGGCACTTTTGCTATTGCCGGAATGGGGGCGTTACTGGCGGCATCTATTCGCGCGCCGTTAACGGGAATCATTCTGGTTCTGGAAATGACCGATAACTACCAGCTCATTTTGCCAATGATTATTACCGGTCTTGGCGCAACACTATTAGCACAATTTACCGGCGGGAAACCGCTATACTCGGCGATTCTTGCGCGCACGCTGGCAAAACAGGAAGCTGAGCAACTGGCGCGAAGCAAGGCCGCATCAGCCAGCGAGAATACTTGAACGAAATACCAGGGTATTAGATAATGGCGATTATTATTGGGTTAGAATTTGCCCAATTGCCGATGTCGTTTGGAGCAAAATATGAGTGATGACGTAGCACTGCCGCTGGAGTTTACCGACGCAGCAGCCAACAAAGTTAAAAGCCTGATCGCTGACGAAGATAACCCGAATCTGAAATTACGCGTGTATATCACCGGTGGCGGTTGCAGCGGCTTCCAGTATGGTTTCACCTTTGATGATCAGGTGAACGAAGGCGATATGACCATCGAAAAACAGGGCGTTGGCCTGGTGGTTGACCCGATGAGCCTGCAATATCTGGTCGGCGGTTCCGTTGACTATACCGAAGGTCTGGAAGGTTCTCGTTTCATCGTGACCAACCCGAACGCGAAAAGCACCTGCGGTTGCGGTTCTTCCTTTAGTATCTAATCTGTTGTTCATGTGCCGGATAAACTATCCGGCACATCTTCTCTCTTCAACGCCCATTCTCATCCAGCGCAAACGTCGGTAGCTTAAGATGCCAACGAATAGCCGCCAGTCGAATCAATAGCGTCACGACCATGCCCATCATACTGGCTGTTTCCAGTGGTACGGAAAATGTGTAATAAGCCGTAGCGTGGACAATACCGCCGATAATACAGGCTGTTGCGTAGATTTCTGTACGTAAAATCATGGGGATCTCGCGGGCAAGTACATCACGAATGATCCCGCCGCCAACGCCAGTAATGACGCCCATACAAACCGCGATTAACGGACCGGCTTCCGCATTAAAGGCTTTATTCACGCCAATGCCGACAAACACCGCCAGACCAACGGCGTCCAGCACCGGCAACATCCATTTTGGTAAGCGTCTTGGCTGGCGCACCAGCACGATGGTCAGCATGCTGGTGACCATTGCAACGACCAGATCGGTGGGATCTTTCACCCAAAATACCGGGCCGTGATCCAGCGCCATGTCGCGAATTGTTCCGCCGCCTACTGCGGTAACCACGCCCAATACCAGAACACCAAAAGGGTCCATACGCAATTTTCCGGCTAACAAAACGCCAGAGATAGCAAATACCGCTGTGCCGACTATATCCAGCCAATAGACGAGCATTGTTCAATCCCCACTGAGCACCTGAAAAGGTCAGGCACTAATCTACCTGTGAAAGCGCATTACAGAGCTGTTGTGCAGCGAGGATAATACGTGGGCTTGCACGTTCAAACCAGTCACTCGTGAGAGGAATAACGGGAATTTTGAGCTGTTCACCCCAGTATTGTTTGATTTTAGGAATTTGGTCCGGTCCGCCTGTAATGACAATCGCCTGTGGCGAGCGTGCTAACACCTGTTCGCGGCTAACTTGCGGCCAGGGAACCCGGCTGTCTTTAAAGATGTTTTCTCCGCCACAAACTTCGAGTACCTGGTTCTGAATCGACTCTTTTCCACTGGTAAATGGCGGATTAATGCCGAATTGCAGAAAAACACGTTTTTTAGGTTTATCAGCATATTGCGCTTTCAATTGCGCGTACTGATCCAGCAGGGATTGCGCGGCTTGTTCGGCCTTATCCGGTTGCGGACTCCAGGGGGCCAGTTGACGTAACGCATTGGCAATTTGTTCAATGCTTGTCGCATCGACCCACATCACTTTTATTCCCAGCGAAGCCAGCTGGTCAACCTGCCGCTCGGCATTACCTCCACGCCAGGCAATCACCAGATCGGGTTTCAGCGCGACAATGCGTTCCAGATTCATCCCCTGCCAGGTGGAAACCTGCTCAATCTTTTGCGCTTGTGGAGGATAGTCGGAATAGCTGCTGACCCCAACCGGCGTGATCCCGGCGGCAAAGGCAAGTTCAGTGTTGGCGGGAGAAAGCGTGATGACGCGCGGCGCGGCATTGAGCCACAGCGGCGCGAGAAAAGACAGGGCGACCAGCGCCCTGAACAGTGACTTAGCCATGTGCCAGTTTCTGCACCAGTGACTCAACCATCAGGCTGGACTGTTTAGCGGCAACAGCCAGGAACTCATCGAAGCTAAGATGAGACTGTTGATCGGCCACGTCGGAGATGGCGCGTACGACAACAAACGGGACGTTGAAATTGTGGCAGACATGGGCGATTGCCGTCGCTTCCATCTCTACAGCAATGGCCTGTGGGAAGTTGTGGCGGATTTTCGCCAGACCAACAGAACCGTTGATGAAAGCGTCGCCGCTAACAATCAGGCCACGTACAGCGTTAAGATTCAGTTCGGCAATGCAGGCCTCAGCGGCAGCGAGCAGTTTATCGTCAGCTTTGAAGCCTGCCGGGCAGCCTGGTAACTGACCGTATTCATAACCAAATGCCGTGACATCCGCGTCGTGATAACGCGCTTCGTCCGAGACAACGATATCGCCCACTTTCAGCGTTGGTGCCAGGCCACCGGCAGAACCGGTGTTAATAATCACATCTGGCTTGCAGTGTTCCAACAGCAAAGTGGCACCCAGCGCCGCAGCGACTTTACCGATACCCGATTTCAGAAGCGCAACCTCGGTTCCATTCAGTTGGCCGGTATAGATTTCGCAACCGCCCAGACTGATAGTTTGACGGTTTTCGATTTTGTCACGCAGCAGCGTAACTTCTTCTTCCATTGCACCAATGATGCCGATTTTCATAGATTTACTCGCGATAAGCCCGATTTGAAGGCATAGTTTACCATGCGCTTACGGGGAAGCGTATTTCTCACGCGGGAGAGGACATGGCACAGATTGATTTCCGAAAAAAAATAAACTGGCATCGTCGTTACCGTTCACCACAGGGCGTTAAAACCGAACATGAGATCCTGCGTATCTTCGAGAGCGATCGCGGGCGTATCATCAACTCTCCGGCAATTCGTCGTCTGCAACAAAAGACCCAGGTTTTTCCACTGGAGCGCAATGCTGCCGTGCGCACGCGTCTTACCCACTCGATGGAAGTCCAGCAGGTGGGGCGCTACATCGCCAAAGAAATTTTAAGCCGTCTGAAAGAGCTTAAATTACTGGAGGCGTATGGTCTCGATGAACTGACCGGGCCCTTTGAAAGCATTGTTGAGATGTCATGCCTGATGCACGATATCGGCAATCCGCCGTTTGGTCATTTTGGCGAAGCGGCGATAAATGACTGGTTTCGCCAGCGTTTGTACCCGGAAGATGCCGAAAGCCAGCCTCTGACTGACGATCGCTGCAGCGTGGCGGCACTACGTTTACGGGACGGGGAAGAACCGCTTAACGCGCTGCGGCGCAAGATTCGTCAGGACTTATGTCATTTTGAAGGTAACGCACAGGGTATTCGTTTGGTGCATACATTGATGCGGATGAATCTCACCTGGGCACAGGTTGGCGGTATTTTAAAATATACCCGTCCGGCGTGGTGGCGTGGTGAAACGCCTGAGACACATCACTATTTAATGAAAAAGCCGGGCTATTATCTTTCCGAAGAAGCCTATATTGCCCGGTTGCGTAAAGAACTTAATTTGGCGCTTTACAGTCGTTTTCCGTTAACGTGGATTATGGAAGCTGCCGACGACATCTCCTATTGTGTGGCAGACCTTGAAGATGCGGTAGAGAAAAGAATATTTACCGTTGAGCAGCTTTATCATCATTTGCACGAGGCGTGGGGCCAGCATGAGAAAGGTTCGCTCTTTTCGCTGGTAGTTGAAAATGCCTGGGAAAAATCACGCTCAAATAGTTTAAGCCGCAGTACGGAAGATCAGTTTTTTATGTATTTACGGGTAAACACCCTAAATAAACTGGTACCCTACGCGGCACAACGATTTATTGATAATCTGCCTGCGATTTTCGCCGGAACGTTTAATCATGCATTATTGGAAGATGCCAGCGAATGCAGCGATCTTCTTAAGCTATATAAAAATGTCGCTGTAAAACATGTGTTTAGCCATCCAGATGTCGAGCAGCTTGAATTGCAGGGCTATCGGGTCATTAGCGGATTATTAGAGATTTATCGTCCTTTATTAAACCTGCCGTTATCAGACTTTACTGAACTGGTAGAAAAAGAACGGGTGAAACGTTTCCCTATTGAAACGCGCTTATTCCACAAACTCTCGACGCGCCATCGGCTGGCCTATGTCGAGGCTGTCAGTAAATTACCGTCAGATTCTCCTGAGTTTCCGCTATGGGAATATTATTACCGTTGCCGCCTGCTGCAGGATTATATCAGCGGTATGACCGACCTCTATGCGTGGGATGAATACCGACGTCTGATGGCCGTAGAACAATAACCAGGCTTTTGTAAAGACGAACAATAAATTTTTACCTTTTGCAGAAACTTTAGTTCGGAACTTCGCGCTATAAAACGAATCTGAAGAACACAGCAATTTTGCGTTATCTGTTAATCGAGACTGAAATACATGAAAAAAACCACATTAGCACTGAGTGCACTGGCTCTGAGTTTAGGTTTGGCGTTATCTCCGCTCTCTGCAACGGCGGCTGAGACTTCTTCAGCAACGACAGCCCAGCAGATGCCAAGCCTTGCACCGATGCTCGAAAAGGTGATGCCTTCAGTGGTCAGCATTAACGTAGAAGGTAGCACAACCGTTAATACGCCGCGTATGCCGCGTAATTTCCAGCAGTTCTTCGGTGATGATTCTCCGTTCTGCCAGGAGGGTTCTCCGTTCCAGAGCTCTCCATTCTGCCAGGGGGGCCTGGGCGGTAATGGCGGCGGCCAGCAACAGAAATTCATGGCGCTGGGTTCCGGCGTTATCATTGATGCCGATAAAGGCTATGTCGTCACCAACAACCACGTTGTTGATAACGCGACGGTGATTAAAGTCCAACTGAGCGATGGTCGTAAGTTCGACGCGAAGATGGTTGGCAAAGATCCGCGCTCTGATATCGCGCTGATCCAGATCCAGAACCCGAAAAACCTGACCGCAATTAAGATGGCGGATTCTGATGCGCTGCGCGTGGGTGATTACACCGTAGCAATTGGTAACCCGTTCGGCCTGGGCGAGACAGTAACTTCCGGGATTGTCTCTGCGCTGGGACGTAGCGGCCTGAACGCTGAAAACTACGAAAACTTCATCCAGACTGATGCAGCGATCAACCGGGGTAACTCAGGTGGTGCGTTGGTTAACCTGAACGGCGAACTGATTGGTATCAACACCGCGATTCTCGCACCGGACGGCGGAAACATCGGTATCGGTTTTGCTATCCCGAGCAACATGGTGAAAAACCTGACCTCGCAGATGGTGGAATACGGCCAGGTGAAACGTGGTGAGTTGGGTATTATGGGCACTGAGCTGAACTCCGATCTGGCGAAAGCGATGAAAGTTGACGCTCAGCGCGGTGCTTTCGTAAGCCAGGTTCTGCCGAATTCTTCCGCCGCGAAAGCGGGCATTAAAGCGGGTGATGTGATCACCTCACTGAACGGTAAGCCAATCAGCAGCTTTGCCGCACTGCGTGCTCAGGTGGGCACTATGCCGGTAGGTAGCAAACTGACCCTGGGCTTACTGCGCGACGGGAAGCAGGTTAACGTGAACCTGGAACTTCAGCAGAGCAGCCAGAATCAGGTTGATTCCAGCACCATCTTCAACGGCATTGAAGGCGCTGAGATGAGCAACAAAGGTAAAGATCAGGGCGTGGTGGTGAACAACGTGAAAACGGGCACTCCGGCTGCGCAGATCGGCCTGAAGAAAGGTGATGTGATTATTGGCGCGAACCAGCAGGCAGTGAAAAACATCGCTGAACTGCGTAAAGTTCTCGACAGCAAACCGTCTGTGCTGGCACTGAACATTCAGCGCGGCGACAGCACCATCTACCTGTTAATGCAGTAATCTCCCTCAACCCCTTCCTGAAAACGGGAAGGGGTTCTCCTTACAATCTGTGAACTTCACCACAACTCCATACATCTTCATCATCCTTTGGGCATTTGCACAATGCCGTACGTTACGTACTTCCTTATGCTAAGCCGTGCATAATGGAGGACTTATGGCTGGCTGGCATCTTGATACCAAAATGGCGCAGGATATCGTGGCACGTACCATGCGCATCATCGATACCAATATCAACGTAATGGATGCCCGCGGGCGAATTATCGGCAGCGGCGATCGTGAGCGTATTGGTGAATTGCACGAAGGAGCATTGCTGGTACTTTCACAAGGACGAGTCGTCGATATCGATGACGCGGTGGCACGTCATCTGCACGGTGTGCGGCAGGGGATTAATCTACCGTTACGGCTGGAAGGTGAAATTGTCGGCGTAATTGGCCTGACAGGTGAACCAGAGAATCTGCGTAAATATGGCGAACTGGTCTGCATGACGGCTGAAATGATGCTGGAACAGTCGCGGTTGATGCACCTGTTGGCGCAGGATAGCCGTTTGCGGGAAGAACTGGTGATGAACCTCATTCAGGCTGAGGAGAATACTCCCGCACTTACTGAATGGGCGCAACGGCTGGGGATCGATCTCAATCAACCGCGAGTGGTGGCTATTGTTGAGGTCGACAGCGGTCAGCTTGGCGTGGACAGCGCAATGGCGGAGTTACAGCAACTGCAAAATGCGCTGACTACGCCCGAGCGTAATAATCTGGTGGCGATTGTCTCGCTAACCGAAATGGTGGTGTTGAAACCGGCGTTGAACTCTTTTGGGCGCTGGGACGCAGAAGATCATCGTAAGCGAGTTGAACAACTGATTACCCGCATGAAAGAGTATGGCCAGCTGCGTTTTCGCGTTTCGCTGGGCAACTATTTTACCGGTCCTGGCAGTATTGCCCGATCCTATCGTACGGCGAAAACGACGATGGTGGTGGGTAAACAGCGGATGCCAGAAAGTCGCTGCTATTTTTATCAGGATCTGATGTTACCTGTGTTACTCGACAGTTTGCGTGGCGACTGGCAGGCCAACGAACTGGCGCGACCGCTGGCGCGGCTGAAAGCGATGGACAATAACGGCTTGCTGCGGCGAACGCTGGCGGCGTGGTTTCGCCACAATGTGCAACCGCTGGCAACGTCAAAGGCGTTGTTTATTCATCGTAATACTCTGGAATATCGGCTTAATCGTATATCGGAACTGACCGGGCTTGATTTGGGCAATTTTGATGACAGGTTGCTGCTGTATGTGGCGTTACAACTGGATGAAGAGCGGTAGGTCGATTACAAAATTACAGCCGGGTGAGACTTTACCCGGCCACAGAATGGCATTATTTACGCGTCAGTTTTTCCAGATCGGCTTCAATCTCGCTGATCTTATTGGTTACTACTGACTCCAGGTGACGTAAGTCGTCGAGGATCTTACGCTTAAGATCAACTTCGCTGCGGTCACGCTGGCAGATTTGATCAAGCTCATCAATGATATACCGTAGATTCGGGCTAATTTCCTGGACTTCTTTATAACCCTGACCCACACCATCAGCGACGACCGTTTTACGCTGACGCGGGTATTTAAACTTCACGCTCTTGGCGAAAAACTCGCCTTTGTCTTTCTGGAAATAGATTTTCAGAATATCGTTGTTGGCTTCCTGCCGGAGGCTGTAACGATCAATTTCTTCAGGATTGGTAATACCCAGACTTTTCAGATTGTCGTACATAGTGTTACCTCAAAATGAGTCAGTAAATTGTGCTTATTTTAGCATTTGGCCTGGCCCGCCCGGCTCGACTGTGATCGCAGAAAGCCTTTTTCTTCCAGACTTCTATCATGGCGTAAAAATCAAAAAATTACCTGCTTTATTGTGGTGATATTCCATGGGATGGATTAGCACATTTATCTTCATTTTGCGAATTACATGACAGTCCGAAACAAGATGAAAAAGTATTTAAAAAAGGGGGAAAATGAGTAGGACGAATTATTCTGAGCCAGAAAGCAATCGGGCAGCGTCGTGCTGCCCGTGTACATACTTTTAGTCGATGGTACGCAGCAGTTCGTTAATACCAACTTTGCCGCGAGTTTTCGCGTCAACTTTCTTAACGATAACTGCACAGTAGAGGCTGTATTTGCCATCTTTCGACGGCAGATTACCTGAAACAACCACAGACCCTGCCGGAACGCGACCGTAGTGGATTTCGCCGGTTTCACGGTCATAAATACGGGTGCTCTGACCAATGTATACGCCCATAGAGATGACGGAACCTTCTTCGACAATCACCCCTTCAACCACTTCAGAGCGTGCGCCGATGAAGCAGTTATCTTCAATAATGGTCGGGTTAGCCTGCAGCGGCTCCAGCACGCCGCCGATACCCACGCCACCGGAAAGGTGGACGTTTTTACCAATCTGCGCACAGGAACCGACGGTCGCCCAGGTATCAACCATGGTGCCTTCATCAACATATGCGCCGATGTTGACGTAAGACGGCATCAGCACGGTGTTACGGGCAATGAACGCGCCCTGACGCACTGCCGCTGGTGGCACGACGCGGAAGCCTTCTTTCTGGAAACGTGCTTCATCGTAGTTAGCGAATTTCATCGGCACTTTGTCGAAGTAGCGGCTTTCTGCCCCTTCGATCACCTGATTATCATTAATACGGAAAGAGAGCAGCACCGCTTTTTTCAACCACTGATGCGTCACCCACTGACCGTCAATTTTTTCCGCTACACGCAGTGCGCCGGAATCCAGCAGGGCGATCACCTGATTTACCGCTTCGCGGGTAACGGTGTCTGCATTGGCTGGCGTGATCTCGGCACGGCGTTCAAAAGCGGTTTCAATAATGTTCTGTAACTGCTGCATTGTTAAACTCTTTTCATATCAGTAAACACATCACCCTTTATCGTTTGGATTGAGGGCCTCTGTCAACCGCTGATGCACTTCCTGCTGCAACTCGTTATTAAGCGCACGCCGGTCAGCGGTGGCAATTATGAATAAATCTTCTACTCGCTCGCCAATGGTTGTAATTCGGGCGCCATGAAGCGAAATTCCCAGATCGGCAAAAATTTTCCCGACTCGCGCCAGCAGTCCAGGTTGGTCGAGGGCGATCAGTTCGAGGAACGATTTGCGGTCGGTATGGGTCGGCAAAAACGTCACTTCGGTTTCAACAGTAAAATGGCGCAATTTAGCGGGTTGGCGACGGGGCTGCGGTGGCTGCCAGCTACTTTGTGTCAGTACTTGCTCCAGACCAAACCGAATAACCTCATGACGATCTGCGGATAGCGGGCTACCATCGGGTTCCAGCACTATAAAGGTATCCATCGCCATACCGTCGCGAGTGGTGAAAATTTGTGCGTCGTGAACACTTAAATTGCGGCGGTCTAATTCGGCACAGACGGCGGCAAACAGATAGGGGCGGTCCGGGCTCCAGATAAAAATCTCGGTGCCTCCACGCGTAGCCTGCGGGCTAAGCAGTACCAGCGGTTTGCCTAAATCATGCTGTAATAAATGGCGTGCGTGCCAGGCCAGTTGATTTGGGCTATGGCGGACAAAATAGTTAGCGCGACAGCGTGACCAAATTTGGTGCAGCGCCTCTTCGTCGATGTTATCCATGCGCAGTAGTGCCAGCGCCTGGAGTTGGTGATGGCGAACCCGTTCGCGCATATCCGGCGTGTTTTGCATTCCGCGTCGTAGCTGCTTTTCGGTGGCAAAATAGAGTTCGTGCAACAGACTTTGCTTCCAGCTATTCCACAGTGTTTCGTTGGTGGCGCAAATGTCAGCCACTGTCAGGCATACCAGATAGCGCAGACGATTTTCCGTTTGAACTTCTTCGGCAAACTGCTTGATGACTTCCGGGTCCTGAATATCGCGGCGCTGAGCGGTCACCGACATCAGCAAGTGCTGGCGAACCAGCCAGGCGACCAGCTGTGTTTCGCGTGAGTTCAGCCCGTGGAGTTCGGCAAAATGCACTACATCCTGAGCACCGAGAATGGAGTGGTCGCCGCCGCGTCCTTTGGCGATATCGTGAAACAGCGCGGCGATGAAAATCAGCTCAGTTGACGGCAGGCGCGGCCAGACGTCCACACACAACGGATGGCGCTGGCGCGTTTCTTCACTGGCAAACCTCTCCAGTTTCAGCATCACGCGGATAGTATGTTCATCCACCGTGTAGGCGTGGAACAGATCAAACTGCATCTGCCCGACGATATGCGACCATTGCGGCATATACGCGCCGAGCACGCTATGGCGATGCATTGGCAATAGCCCGCGCCGCACCGCTCCGGGGTGACGCAGAATGCTCAAAAACAGTTTTCGCGCTTCCGGAATATTACACAGAGGTTGTTGCAGGTGGCGACGGGCGTGGCGTAACTGGCGTAGTGTGGTGGAGTAAATGCCGGTGATCGCACTGTTGCGCACCATGGTGTAGAACATACGCAAGATGGCTTCCGGCTGGCGCATAAATAGTGTTTCATCACGCAGGTCGATCAGCGTTCCGCGTAGCTGAAACTCATCGTCGATTGGACGTGGTTTTTCGTCGGCGGGAAGGGCGAGGATGGCTTCATCGAACAGTTGCAGCAGCATCTGGTTGAGTTCACTGACGCGGCGTGTAACGCGGAAGTAATCCTTCATCATCCGCTCGACCGGTTCGTTACCTTCACCACTGTAATTCAAACGCTGGGCGACGCTAAGCTGGCGATCGAATAACAGGCGATTATCGTAACGACTGACGACCAGATGCAGGGCAAAGCGAATGCGCCACAATATATGCAGGCATTCGTTTAATTCCGCTCTCTCCGCAGAGGTTAAGAAGCCAAACCCTACCATTTCATCCAGCGATGTTGCGCCAAAATGACGGCGGGCCACCCATTGCAGAGTGTGGATATCGCGCAAGCCGCCGGGGCTACTTTTGATGTCTGGTTCAAGGTTGTAGCTGGTGCCGTGGTAACGCTGATGGCGCTGGTTCTGTTCTTCAACTTTCGCCGCGTAGAACTTGTCGGAAGGCCAGAATCCTTCGCTAAAAATATGTTTTTGCAGTTCGAGGAACAGCGCAACATCGCCAATTAATAAGCGGGATTCGATTAAATTGGTGGCGACGGTTAAATCCGATAACCCTTCCAGCATGCACTCTTCAAGCGTGCGCACGCTATGACCTACTTCCAGCTTTACATCCCAGAGCAGCGTTAACAGCTCGCCCACTTTTTGCGCCTGATCGTCCGGGAGCTTTTTACGGCTTAAAATCAGTAAATCGATGTCAGAAAGTGGATGCAGCTCGCCACGACCGTAGCCACCGACGGCGACCAATGCCAGGTCGGCAATCTGGCTGAATCCCGCTTCAATCCATAATCGTTGAAGAAGCTGGTCGATAAACTCGGTACGCGCCTCAATCAACTGTTCTGCGGAGATACCATTGTCAAAGGCATCACCCAGCCAACGCTGGAAAGTATCGATATGGGCTTTTATCCCACCGACGGTTAATTCATCACGGGGCCAGGCGCATGGATTTTGCGGTTGACCGGGCAGGGTGGGGAGAGCGGTGTTTGCGTACTGTTCTGGAAGGGTATTCATTGTGCGCCACCCATAAGATTAAATTATTGCATTAAAAAAGCCGGCATTCGCCGGCTTCATTTTATTCGTCGTGCGAGATTATCGCCGGGATGGTGTCATCCTTGCGTAGCGTCAGAATTTCGCAGCCGTTATCAGTCACCACAATAGTATGCTCATATTGTGCAGACAAGCTGCGATCTTTGGTTTTTACCGTCCAGCCATCTTTCATGGTGCGGATCTCTTTTTTACCCGCGTTGACCATTGGCTCGATGGTGAACGTCATCCCCGGTTTCAGCACGACGTTGGTTTCACGGGAGTCATAGTGCAGCACCTGCGGTTCTTCGTGGAAGCCGCGACCAATACCGTGTCCGCAATATTCACGAACGACGGAGAAGCCTTCTGCTTCGACAAATTTCTGAATTGCCGCACCGATTTCGCGCAGATTAATGCCAGGTTTTACCATGCGTAGCGCCAGGTACAGGCTTTCTTGCGTGATGCGGCACAGACGTTCGCCCATGATGGTCGGCTTACCGACGATAAACATTTTCGAGGTATCGCCGTGGAAACCATCTTTGATTACGGTGACATCAATGTTAACGATATCGCCATCTTTCAGCAGCTTGGCGTCGTCCGGGATACCGTGGCACACCACTTCATTAATAGAGATGCAAACGGATTTCGGATAGCCGTGATAGCCGAGGCAGGCAGAAACCGCGTGTTGTTCATTAACAATGTAATCATTACAGATGCGATCCAGCTCGCCGGTGCTGACGCCCGGTTTAACATACGGTTCGATCATCTCCAGCACTTCGGCAGCCAGTCGGCCAGCGACGCGCATTTTTTCGATATCTTCTGGGGTCTTGATTGAGATAGCCATTAATTCTGTCCATCAGCGTCGGTGATACCGACAATATATATGTAAGTGCCGTCAATGGTATCACACCCGGGCAAATTGAGAATCATTCTGAATTTCGCCAAACGTGCCACTGAAGGTTTTCTATAATAGAAAATTCAACGTCTGATGCTGTACACAGCGCCAACAATTATTGGTGTCCACGACGTATTTGTGGTATAAAGCGCGCCGGACTTCCGATCCATTTCGTATACACAGACTGGACGGAAGCGACAATCTCACTTTGTGTAACAACACACACGTATCGGCACATATTCCGGGGTGCCCTTTGGGGTCGGTAATATGGGATACGTGGAGGCATAACCCCAACTTTTATATAGAGGTTTTAATCATGGCAACTGTTTCCATGCGCGACATGCTCAAGGCTGGTGTTCACTTCGGTCACCAGACCCGTTACTGGAACCCGAAAATGAAGCCGTTCATCTTCGGTGCGCGTAACAAAGTTCACATCATCAACCTTGAGAAAACTGTACCGATGTTCAACGAAGCTCTGGCTGAACTGAACAAGATTGCTTCTCGCAAAGGTAAAATCCTTTTCGTTGGTACTAAACGCGCTGCAAGCGAAGCGGTGAAAGACGCTGCTCTGAGCTGCGACCAGTTCTTCGTGAACCATCGCTGGCTGGGCGGTATGCTGACTAACTGGAAAACCGTTCGTCAGTCCATCAAACGTCTGAAAGACCTGGAAACTCAGTCTCAGGACGGTACTTTCGACAAGCTGACCAAGAAAGAAGCGCTGATGCGCACTCGTGAGCTGGAGAAACTGGAAAACAGCCTGGGCGGTATCAAAGACATGGGCGGTCTGCCGGACGCTCTGTTTGTAATCGATGCTGACCACGAACACATTGCTATCAAAGAAGCAAACAACCTGGGTATTCCAGTATTTGCTATCGTTGATACCAACTCTGATCCGGACGGTGTTGACTTCGTTATCCCGGGTAACGACGACGCAATCCGTGCTGTGACCCTGTACCTGGGCGCTGTTGCTGCAACCGTACGTGAAGGCCGTTCTCAGGATCTGGCTTCCCAGGCGGAAGAAAGCTTCGTAGAAGCTGAGTAATAAGGCACGCTCGTACGAGCCCTTATAGACCAGGTAGTACACGTTTGGTTAGGGGGCCTGCATATGGCCCCCTTTTTCACTTTTATATCTGTGCGGTTTAATGCCGGGCAGATCACATCTCCGAGGATTTTAGAATGGCTGAAATTACCGCATCCCTGGTAAAAGAGCTGCGTGAGCGTACTGGCGCAGGCATGATGGATTGCAAAAAAGCACTGACTGAAGCTAACGGCGACATCGAGCTGGCAATCGAAAACATGCGTAAGTCCGGTGCTATTAAAGCAGCGAAAAAAGCAGGCAATGTTGCTGCTGACGGCGTGATCAAAACCAAAATCGACGGCAACTACGGCATCATTCTGGAAGTTAACTGCCAGACTGACTTCGTTGCAAAAGACGCTGGTTTCCAGGCGTTCGCAGACAAAGTTCTGGACGCAGCTGTTGCTGGCAAAATCACTGACGTTGAAGTTCTGAAAGCACAGTTCGAAGAAGAACGTGTTGCGCTGGTAGCGAAAATTGGTGAAAACATCAACATTCGCCGCGTTGCTGCGCTGGAAGGCGACGTTCTGGGTTCTTATCAGCACGGTGCGCGTATCGGTGTTCTGGTTGCTGCTAAAGGCGCTGACGAAGAGCTGGTTAAACACATCGCTATGCACGTTGCTGCAAGCAAGCCAGAATTCATCAAACCAGAAGACGTATCCGCTGAAGTGGTAGAAAAAGAATACCAGGTACAGCTGGATATCGCGATGCAGTCTGGTAAGCCGAAAGAAATCGCAGAGAAAATGGTTGAAGGCCGCATGAAGAAATTCACCGGCGAAGTTTCTCTGACCGGTCAGCCGTTCGTTATGGAACCAAGCAAAACTGTTGGTCAGCTGCTGAAAGAGCATAACGCTGAAGTGACTGGCTTCATCCGCTTCGAAGTGGGTGAAGGCATCGAGAAAGTTGAGACTGACTTTGCAGCAGAAGTTGCTGCGATGTCCAAGCAGTCTTAATTATCGAAAAGGAGCCGCCTGAGGGCGGCTTCTTTTTGTGCCCATCTTGTAAATTCAGCTAACCCTTGTGGGGCTGCGCTGAAAAGCGACGTACAATGTCGCTAGTATTAATTCATTTCAATCGTTGACAGTCTCAGGAAAGAAACATGGCTACCAATGCAAAACCCGTCTATAAACGCATTCTGCTTAAGTTGAGTGGCGAAGCTCTGCAGGGCACTGAAGGCTTCGGTATTGATGCAAGCATACTGGATCGCATGGCTCAGGAAATCAAAGAACTGGTTGAACTGGGTATTCAGGTTGGTGTGGTGATTGGTGGGGGTAACCTGTTCCGTGGCGCTGGTCTGGCGAAAGCGGGTATGAACCGCGTTGTGGGCGACCACATGGGGATGCTGGCGACCGTAATGAACGGCCTGGCAATGCGTGATGCACTGCACCGCGCCTATGTGAACGCTCGTCTGATGTCCGCTATTCCATTGAATGGCGTGTGCGACAGCTACAGCTGGGCAGAAGCTATCAGCCTGTTGCGCAACAACCGTGTGGTGATCCTCTCCGCCGGTACAGGTAACCCGTTCTTTACCACCGACTCAGCAGCTTGCCTGCGTGGTATCGAAATTGAAGCCGATGTGGTGCTGAAAGCAACCAAAGTTGACGGCGTGTTTACCGCTGATCCGGCGAAAGATCCAACCGCAACCATGTACGAGCAACTGACTTACAGCGAAGTGCTGGAAAAAGAGCTGAAAGTCATGGACCTGGCGGCCTTCACGCTGGCTCGTGACCATAAATTACCGATTCGTGTTTTCAACATGAACAAACCGGGTGCGCTGCGCCGTGTGGTAATGGGTGAAAAAGAAGGGACTTTAATCACGGAATAATTCCCGTGATGGATAAATAAGGGTAAGATTCCGCGTAAGTATCGCGGGGGCGTAAGTCTGGTTATAAGGCGTTATTGTTGCAGGCAGTTTGGTCACGGCCAGCGCGCAGCAACCGGAGCGTACACAAGTACGTGAGGATGGCGAGCACTGCCCGGGGCCAAAATGGCAAATAAAATAGCCTAATAATCCAGACGATTACCCGTAATATGTTTAATCAGGGCTATACTTAGCACACTTCCACTGTGTGTGACTGTCTGGTCTGACTGAGACAAGTTTTCAAGGATTCGTAACGTGATTAGCGATATCAGAAAAGATGCTGAAGTACGCATGGACAAATGCGTAGAAGCGTTCAAAACCCAAATCAGCAAAATACGCACGGGTCGTGCTTCTCCCAGCCTGCTGGATGGCATTGTCGTGGAATATTACGGCACGCCGACGCCGCTGCGTCAGCTGGCAAGCGTAACGGTAGAAGATTCCCGTACTCTGAAAATCAACGTGTTTGATCGTTCAATGTCTCCGGCCGTTGAAAAAGCGATTATGGCGTCCGATCTTGGCCTGAACCCGAACTCTGCAGGTAGCGACATCCGTGTTCCGCTGCCGCCGCTGACGGAAGAACGTCGTAAAGATCTGACCAAAATCGTTCGTGGTGAAGCAGAACAAGCGCGTGTTGCAGTACGTAACGTGCGTCGTGACGCGAACGACAAAGTGAAAGCACTGTTGAAAGATAAAGAGATCAGCGAAGACGACGATCGCCGTTCTCAGGACGATGTACAGAAACTGACTGATGCTGCAATCAAGAAAATTGAAGCGGCGCTGGCAGACAAAGAAGCAGAACTGATGCAGTTCTGATTTCTTGAACGACAAAAACGCCGCTCAGTAGATCCTTGCGGATCGGCTGGCGGCGTTTTGCTTTTTATTCTGTCTCAACTCTGGATGTTTCATGAAGCAACTCACCATTCTGGGCTCGACCGGCTCGATTGGTTGCAGCACGCTGGACGTGGTGCGCCATAATCCCGAACACTTCCGCGTAGTTGCGCTGGTGGCAGGCAAAAATGTCACTCGCATGGTAGAACAGTGCCTGGAATTCTCTCCCCGCTATGCCGTAATGGACGATGAAGCGAGTGCGAAACTTCTTAAAACGATACTACAGCAACAGGGGAGTCGCACCGAAGTCTTAAGTGGGCAACAAGCCGCTTGCGATATGGCTGCGCTTGAGGATGTTGATCAGGTGATGGCAGCCATTGTTGGCGCTGCTGGGCTGTTACCTACGCTTGCTGCGATCCGCGCGGGTAAAACCATTTTGCTGGCCAATAAAGAATCACTGGTTACCTGCGGACGTCTGTTTATGGACGCCGTAAAGCAGAGCAAAGCGCAATTGTTACCGGTCGATAGCGAACATAACGCCATTTTTCAGAGTTTACCGCAACCTATCCAGCATAATCTGGGATACGCTGACCTTGAGCAAAATGGTGTGGTGTCCATTTTACTTACCGGGTCTGGTGGCCCTTTCCGTGAGACGCCATTGCGCGATTTGGCAACAATGACGCCCGATCAAGCCTGCCGTCATCCGAACTGGTCGATGGGACGTAAAATTTCCGTCGATTCGGCTACCATGATGAACAAAGGTCTGGAATACATTGAAGCGCGTTGGCTGTTTAACGCCTGCGCCAGCCAGATGGAAGTGCTGATTCACCCGCAGTCAGTGATTCACTCAATGGTGCGCTACCAGGACGGCAGTGTTCTGGCGCAGCTGGGTGAACCGGATATGCGTACGCCAATTGCTCACACCATGGCATGGCCGAATCGCGTGAACTCTGGCGTGAAGCCGCTCGATTTTTGCAAACTAAGTGCGTTGACATTTGCCGCACCGGATTATGATCGTTATCCATGCCTGAAACTGGCGATGGAGGCGTTCGAACAAGGCCAGGCAGCGACGACAGCATTGAATGCCGCAAACGAAATCACCGTTGCTGCTTTTCTTGCGCAACAAATCCGCTTTACGGATATCGCCGCGTTGAATTTATCCGTACTGGAAAAAATGGATATGCGCGAACCACAATGTGTGGACGATGTGTTATCTGTTGATGCGAACGCGCGTGAAGTCGCCAGAAAAGAGGTGATGCGTCTCGCAAGCTGAGGATAATCCGGCTACAGAGAGTCGCGCTATTTGTTAGCGTAGGGCTTCAGTGATATAGTCTGCGCCATCTGATCGTAAGTAGTTGGCTTTATAAGGTCAGGTATGCCGTGGTTTTACACGGCTTTTTTTTGTATAGGCTTCAGTATTCCTGAGTACCGTAAACCCTGTCAGGGAATAAGAAACGCGTGATGTTGTCTGCTACTCAACCACTTAGCGAAAAATTGCCAGCGCATGGCTGTCGTCATGTTGCGATCATTATGGACGGCAATGGTCGCTGGGCAAAAAAGCAAGGGAAGATTCGTGCCTTTGGGCATAAAGCCGGGGCAAAATCCGTCCGCCGGGCTGTCTCTTTTGCGGCCAACAACGGTATTGAGGCGTTAACTCTGTATGCCTTTAGTAGTGAAAACTGGAACCGACCAGCGCAGGAAGTCAGTGCGTTAATGGAACTGTTTGTGTGGGCGCTAGATAGCGAAGTAAAAAGTCTGCACCGACATAACGTGCGTCTGCGTATTATTGGCGATACCAGTCGCTTTAACTCGCGTTTGCAAGAACGTATTCGTAAATCTGAAGCGCTAACAGCCGGGAATACCGGTCTGACGCTGAATATTGCGGCGAACTACGGTGGACGTTGGGATATAGTCCAGGGAGTCAGGCAACTGGCTGAAAAGGTGCAGCAAGGAAACCTGCAACCAGATCAGATAGATGAAGAGATGCTAAACCAGCATGTCTGTATGCATGAACTGGCCCCTGTAGATTTAGTAATTAGGACTGGGGGGGAGCATCGCATTAGTAACTTTTTGCTTTGGCAAATTGCCTATGCCGAACTTTACTTTACAGATGTTCTCTGGCCCGATTTCGATGAACAAGACTTTGAAGGGGCGTTAAATGCCTTTGCTAATCGAGAGCGTCGTTTCGGCGGCACCGAGCCCGGTGATGAAACAGCCTGATGGGGGTCGCTTTTGCTGAAGTATCGCCTGATATCTGCTTTTGTGTTAATACCCGTCGTCATCGCGGCGTTGTTTCTGTTGCCGCCGGTGGGGTTCGCCATTGTAACGCTGGTGGTCTGTATGCTGGCAGCGTGGGAATGGGGACAGCTTAGCGGTTTTACCACTCGTTCGCAGCGAGTATGGTTGGCGGTGTTATGCGGGTTATTGTTGGCGCTGATGCTTTTTCTGTTGCCGGAATATCACCGAAATATTCATCAACCGCTTGTTGAAATCTCACTTTGGGCTTCGCTGGGTTGGTGGATTGTCGCGCTATTGCTGGTGCTGTTTTACCCAGGTTCCGCAGCAATCTGGCGTAACTCTAAAACATTGCGCATTATTTTTGGCGTGCTAACCATTGTTCCCTTCTTCTGGGGCATGCTGGCGTTACGGGCCTGGCACTACGACGAGAATCATTACAGTGGCGCAATATGGCTGCTCTATGTCATGATCCTGGTATGGGGCGCTGACTCTGGCGCATATATGTTTGGCAAATTGTTTGGTAAACATAAACTGGCACCGAAGGTTTCTCCGGGTAAAACCTGGCAAGGCTTTATCGGTGGACTCGCGACCGCAGCGGTAATCTCATGGGGTTATGGCATGTGGGTGAATCTCGACGTCGCTCCCATCACCTTACTCATTTGCTCTATTGTCGCAGCGTTAGCCTCAGTGCTCGGCGATCTGACCGAAAGTATGTTTAAGCGTGAAGCAGGAATTAAGGACAGCGGTCATTTAATTCCAGGACACGGTGGTATTTTAGATCGTATTGATAGCCTGACGGCTGCGGTACCAGTCTTTGCTTGCTTGTTGTTACTGGTATTCAGGACGCTTTAACGGAAGGTAATATGCTGAGTTTTCTCTGGGATTTGGCTTCGTTCATCGTTGCACTGGGTGTACTTATCACCGTGCATGAATTTGGTCATTTCTGGGTTGCCCGGCGTTGTGGTGTTCGCGTTGAGCGTTTCTCAATAGGGTTTGGTAAGGCGCTCTGGCGGCGAACTGATAAGCTCGGCACCGAATATGTTATCGCCCTGATCCCGTTGGGCGGTTATGTCAAAATGCTGGATGAGCGCGCAGAACCGGTCGTTCCGGAACTCCGCCACCATGCCTTCAATAATAAATCTGTCGGCCAACGAGCGGCGATTATTGCCGCAGGTCCGGTTGCAAACTTCATTTTTGCTATCTTTGCCTACTGGCTGGTTTTTATTATTGGTGTGCCTGGCGTACGTCCGGTGGTTGGTGAAATAGCAGCCAATTCGATAGCTGCGGAAGCACAAATTGCACCAGGTACGGAACTAAAAGCCGTAGATGGTATCGAAACGCCTGATTGGGATGCCGTGCGTTTGCAGTTGGTCGATAAAATTGGCGATGAAAGCACTACCATTACGGTAGCGCCATTTGGCAGCGACCAACGGCGGGATGTAAAGCTCGATTTACGTCACTGGGCGTTTGAGCCTGATAAAGAAGATCCGGTATCTTCGTTGGGGATTCGTCCTCGTGGGCCGCAAATTGAACCTGTACTGGAAAATGTGCAGCCAAACTCGGCGGCAAGCAAGGCAGGTTTGCAAGCAGGCGACAGGATCGTTAAAGTCGATGGTCAACCCTTAACGCAGTGGGTGACCTTTGTGATGCTTGTCCGGGATAACCCGGGTAAATCCTTAGCGTTAGAAATCGAAAGACAGGGGAGTCCCTTGTCTTTGACATTAATCCCGGAGAGTAAACCGGGTAATGGTAAAGCGATTGGTTTTGTCGGTATTGAGCCGAAAGTCATTCCTTTGCCTGATGAGTATAAAGTTGTACGCCAGTATGGGCCGTTCAACGCTATTGTCGAAGCCACGGACAAAACGTGGCAGTTGATGAAGCTGACGGTCAGTATGCTGGGAAAATTGATCACCGGTGATGTGAAACTGAACAACCTCAGTGGGCCGATCTCTATCGCCAAGGGGGCTGGGATGACAGCGGAACTCGGGGTAGTTTATTACCTGCCGTTTCTTGCGCTTATTAGCGTGAACTTAGGGATAATTAACCTGTTTCCGTTGCCCGTACTTGACGGGGGGCATCTGCTGTTCCTTGTGATCGAAAAGATCAAGGGCGGACCGGTATCCGAGCGGGTTCAAGACTTTTGTTATCGCATTGGCTCGATTCTGCTGGTGCTGTTAATGGGGCTTGCACTTTTCAATGATTTCTCTCGGTTATGAGAGTTAGTTAGGAAGAACGCATAATAACGATGGCGATGAAAAAGTTGCTCATAGCGTCGCTGCTGTTTAGCAGCGCCACCGTATACGGTGCTGAAGGGTTCGTAGTGAAAGATATTCATTTCGAAGGCCTTCAGCGTGTCGCCGTTGGTGCGGCCCTCCTCAGTATGCCGGTGCGCACAGGCGACACGGTTAATGATGAAGATATCAGTAATACTATTCGCGCTCTGTTTGCTACCGGCAACTTTGAGGATGTTCGCGTCCTTCGTGATGGTGATACCCTTCTGGTTCAGGTAAAAGAACGTCCGACCATTGCCAGCATTACTTTCTCCGGTAACAAATCGGTGAAAGATGACATGCTGAAGCAAAACCTCGAGGCTTCTGGTGTGCGTGTGGGCGAATCCCTCGATCGCACCACCATTGCCGATATCGAGAAAGGTCTGGAAGACTTCTACTACAGCGTCGGTAAATATAGCGCCAGCGTTAAAGCTGTCGTGACCCCGCTGCCGCGCAACCGTGTTGACCTAAAACTGGTGTTCCAGGAAGGTGTGTCAGCTGAAATCCAGCAAATTAACATTGTTGGTAACCATGCTTTCACCACCGATGAACTGATCTCTCATTTCCAACTGCGTGACGAAGTGCCGTGGTGGAACGTGGTAGGCGATCGTAAATACCAGAAACAGAAACTGGCGGGCGACCTTGAAACCCTGCGCAGTTACTATCTGGATCGCGGTTATGCCCGTTTCAACATCGATTCTACCCAGGTCAGTCTGACGCCAGATAAAAAAGGTATTTACGTCACGGTGAACATCACCGAAGGCGATCAGTACAAGCTTTCTGGCGTTGAAGTGAGCGGCAATCTTGCCGGGCACTCCGCTGAAATTGAGCAACTGACTAAGATCGAGCCGGGCGAGCTGTATAACGGCACCAAAGTGACCAAAATGGAAGATGACATTAAAAAGCTTCTTGGTCGCTATGGTTATGCCTATCCGCGCGTACAGTCGATGCCTGAAATTAACGATGCCGACAAAACCGTTAAATTACGCGTGAACGTTGATGCGGGTAACCGTTTCTATGTGCGTAAGATCCGTTTTGAAGGTAACGATACCTCGAAAGATGCTGTCCTGCGTCGCGAAATGCGTCAGATGGAAGGTGCATGGCTGGGGAGCGATCTGGTCGATCAGGGTAAGGAGCGTCTGAACCGTCTGGGCTTCTTTGAAACTGTCGATACCGATACCCAACGTGTTCCGGGGAGCCCGGATCAGGTTGATGTAGTTTACAAGGTGAAAGAACGTAACACTGGTAGCTTCAACTTCGGGATTGGTTACGGTACTGAAAGTGGCGTGAGCTTCCAGGCTGGTGTGCAACAGGATAACTGGTTAGGTACGGGTTATGCTGTTGGTATCAACGGGACCAAAAACGATTACCAGACCTATGCTGAACTGTCGGTAACCAACCCGTACTTCACCGTAGATGGCGTAAGCCTCGGTGGTCGTCTCTTCTATAATGACTTCCAGGCAGATGACGCCGACCTGTCCGACTATACCAACAAGAGTTATGGTACAGACGTGACGTTGGGCTTCCCAATCAACGAATATAACTCGCTGCGTGCAGGTCTGGGTTATGTACATAACTCCCTGTCCAACATGCAGCCGCAGGTTGCGATGTGGCGTTATCTGTACTCTATGGGTGAACATCCGAGCACCTCTGATCAGGATAACAGCTTCAAAACGGACGACTTCACGTTCAACTATGGTTGGACCTATAACAAGCTTGACCGTGGTTACTTCCCGACAGATGGTTCACGTGTCAACCTGACCGGTAAAGTGACCATTCCGGGATCGGATAACGAATACTACAAAGTGACGTTAGACACGGCGACTTATGTGCCGATCGATGACGATCACAAATGGGTTGTTCTGGGGCGTACCCGCTGGGGTTATGGTGATGGTTTAGGCGGCAAAGAGATGCCGTTCTACGAGAACTTCTATGCCGGTGGTTCCAGCACCGTGCGTGGCTTCCAGTCCAATACCATTGGTCCGAAAGCAGTTTACTTCCCGCATCAGGCCAGTAATTATGATCCGGACTATGATTACGAATGTGCGACTCAGGACGGCGCGAAAGATCTGTGTAAATCGGATGATGCTGTAGGCGGTAACGCCATGGCGGTTGCCAGCCTCGAGTTCATCACCCCGACGCCGTTTATTAGCGATAAGTATGCTAACTCGGTTCGTACTTCCTTCTTCTGGGATATGGGTACCGTTTGGGATACGAACTGGGATTCCAGCCAATATTCTGGATATCCGGACTATAGTGATCCAAGCAATATCCGTATGTCTGCGGGTATCGCATTACAATGGATGTCCCCATTGGGGCCGTTGGTGTTCTCCTACGCCCAGCCGTTCAAAAAGTACGATGGAGACAAGGCAGAACAGTTCCAGTTTAACATCGGTAAAACCTGGTAAGTGTTCTCCACAAAGGAATGTAGTGGTAGTGTAGCGATGACTTTAGGCGATCAATATAAGATCGCCGGGCCACGCAAAGAACTGCACCCTCCGGTGCAAATGGGATGGTAAGGAGTTTATTGTGAAAAAGTGGTTATTAGCTGCAGGTCTCGGTTTAGCACTGGCAACATCTGCTCAGGCGGCTGACAAAATTGCAATCGTCAACATGGGCAGCCTGTTCCAGCAGGTAGCGCAGAAAACCGGTGTTTCTAACACGCTGGAAAATGAGTTCAAAGGCCGTGCCAGCGAACTGCAGCGTATGGAAACCGATCTGCAGGCTAAAATGAAAAAGCTGCAGTCCATGAAAGCGGGCAGCGATCGCACTAAGCTGGAAAAAGACGTGATGGCTCAGCGCCAGACTTTTGCTCAGAAAGCGCAGGCTTTTGAGCAGGATCGCGCACGTCGTTCCAACGAAGAACGCGGCAAACTGGTTACTCGTATCCAGACTGCTGTGAAATCCGTTGCCAACAGCCAGGATATCGATCTGGTTGTTGATGCAAATGCCGTTGCTTACAACAGCAGCGATGTAAAAGACATCACTGCCGACGTACTGAAACAGGTTAAATAAGTAATGCCTTCAATTCGACTGGCTGATTTAGCGCAGCAGTTGGATGCAGAACTACACGGTGATGGCGATATCGTCATCACCGGCGTTGCGTCCATGCAATCTGCACAAACAGGTCACATTACGTTCATGGTTAACCCAAAATACCGTGAGCATTTAGGCTTGTGCCAGGCGTCCGCGGTTGTCATGACCCAGGACGATCTTCCTTTCGCGAAAAGTGCCGCGCTGGTAGTGAAGAATCCCTACCTGACTTACGCACGTATGGCGCAAATTTTAGATACCACGCCGCAGCCCGCGCAGAACATTGCACCCAGTGCGGTGATTGACGCGACGGCGAAGCTGGGTAACAACGTATCGATTGGCGCTAACGCGGTGATTGAGTCCGGCGTTGAACTGGGCGATAACGTGATTATCGGTGCCGGTTGCTTCGTAGGTAAAAACAGCAAAATCGGTGCAGGTTCGCGTCTCTGGGCGAACGTAACCATTTACCATGAGATCCAGATCGGTCAGAATTGCCTGATCCAGTCCGGAACAGTGGTAGGCGCAGACGGCTTTGGTTATGCCAACGATCGTGGTAACTGGGTGAAGATCCCACAGATTGGTCGCGTAATTATTGGCGATCGCGTGGAGATCGGTGCCTGCACTACCATTGATCGTGGCGCGCTGGATGACACTGTTATTGGCAATGGTGTGATCATTGATAACCAGTGCCAGATTGCACATAACGTCGTGATTGGCGACAATACGGCAGTTGCCGGTGGCGTCATTATGGCGGGCAGCCTGAAAATTGGTCGTTACTGCATGATCGGCGGAGCCAGCGTAATCAACGGGCATATGGAAATATGCGACAAAGTGACGGTTACGGGCATGGGTATGGTGATGCGTCCCATCACTGAACCAGGCGTCTATTCCTCAGGCATTCCGCTGCAACCCAACAAAGTCTGGCGCAAAACCGCTGCACTGGTGATGAACATTGATGACATGAGCAAGCGTCTGAAATCGCTTGAGCGCAAGGTTAATCAACAAGACTAACGTTCCATCTTTTGTTCGCCAAACTTTACGGCCTGTCTCATTCTTACGATTGCGGCAGGCCGTGTTATTATTGTCGTTTCTTATATTTTGACAGGAAGAGTATCTTGACTACTAACACTCATACTCTGCAGATTGAAGAGATTTTAGAACTTCTGCCGCACCGTTTCCCGTTCTTACTGGTGGATCGCGTGCTGGATTTTGAAGAAGGTCGTTTTCTGCGCGCAGTAAAAAATGTCTCTGTCAATGAGCCATTCTTCCAGGGCCATTTCCCTGGAAAACCGATTTTTCCGGGTGTGCTGATTCTGGAAGCAATGGCACAGGCAACAGGTATTCTGGCGTTTAAAAGCGTAGGAAAACTGGAACCGGGTGAGCTGTACTACTTCGCCGGTATTGACGAAGCGCGCTTTAAGCGCCCGGTCGTGCCTGGCGATCAAATGATCATGGAAGTCACTTTCGAAAAAACGCGCCGCGGCCTGACCCGTTTTAAAGGGGTTGCTCTGGTCGACGGTAAAGTAGTTTGCGAAGCAACGATGATGTGTGCTCGTAGCCGGGAGGCCTGATACGTGATTGATAAATCCGCCTTTGTGCATCCAACCGCCATTGTGGAAGAGGGCGCGTCGATTGGCGCTAACGCTCACATTGGTCCTTTTTGTATCGTTGGACCCCATGTCGAAATTGGTGAGGGTACCGTACTGAAATCTCACGTTGTCGTGAATGGCCATACTAAAATTGGCCGCGATAATGAGATTTATCAGTTCGCCTCCATCGGCGAAGTTAACCAGGATCTGAAATATGCTGGCGAACCGACCCGCGTGGAAATCGGCGATCGTAACCGCATTCGCGAAAGCGTCACCATTCATCGTGGCACAGTCCAGGGCGGTGGATTGACGAAGGTGGGCAGCGACAACTTACTGATGATCAACGCGCACATTGCGCACGATTGTACGGTAGGTAACCGCTGTATTCTCGCCAACAACGCAACGCTGGCGGGTCACGTATCGGTTGACGACTTCGCGATTATCGGCGGCATGACCGCAGTCCATCAGTTCTGCATCATTGGTGCGCATGTGATGGTTGGCGGCTGCTCCGGTGTGGCGCAGGATGTCCCTCCTTATGTCATTGCGCAGGGTAACCACGCAACGCCGTTCGGTGTCAATATCGAAGGGCTGAAGCGCCGCGGATTCAGCCGTGAGGCGATTACCGCTATCCGCAATGCGTATAAGCTAATTTATCGTAGCGGTAAAACGCTCGATGAAGTGAAACCGGAAATTGCTGAACTGGCGGAAACATATCCGGAAGTGAAAGCCTTTACCGATTTCTTTGCACGCTCAACGCGCGGTCTGATTCGTTAATGACTGAACAGCGTCCATTAACGATTGCCCTGGTCGCCGGAGAAACCTCCGGCGATATCCTGGGGGCCGGTTTAATCCGCGCTCTGAAAGAACGTGTGCCCAACGCCCGCTTTGTTGGTGTTGCCGGGCCACGAATGCAGGCTGAAGGCTGCGAAGCCTGGTACGAAATGGAAGAACTGGCAGTGATGGGCATTGTTGAAGTGCTCGGTCGTCTGCGTCGCTTACTACATATTCGTGCCGATCTGACAAAGCGTTTTGGCGAACTGAAGCCAGATGTTTTTGTTGGTATTGATGCGCCTGACTTCAATATTACTCTTGAAGGTAACCTCAAAAAGCAGGGTATCAAAACCATTCATTACGTCAGTCCGTCCGTCTGGGCGTGGCGACAGAAACGCGTTTTCAAAATAGGCAGAGCCACCGATCTGGTGCTCGCATTTCTGCCTTTCGAAAAAGCGTTTTATGACAAATACAACGTACCGTGCCGCTTTATCGGTCATACCATGGCTGATGCCATGCCATTAGATCCAGATAAAAATGGTGCCCGTGATGTGCTGGGGATCCCTCACGATGCCCACTGTCTGGCATTGTTGCCGGGCAGCCGTGGTGCGGAAGTCGAAATGCTTAGCGCCGATTTTCTGAAAACGGCCCAGCTTTTGCGCCAGACATATCCGGATCTCGAAATCGTGGTGCCGCTGGTGAATGCCAAACGCCGCGAGCAGTTTGAACGCATCAAAGCTGAAGTCGCGCCAGACCTGTCGGTTCATTTGCTGGATGGAATGGGCCGTGAGGCGATGGTCGCCAGCGATGCGGCCCTACTGGCGTCGGGGACGGCAGCCCTGGAGTGTATGCTGGCGAAATGCCCGATGGTGGTGGGATATCGCATGAAGCCTTTTACCTTCTGGTTGGCGAAGCGGCTGGTGAAAACTGATTATGTCTCGCTGCCAAATCTGCTGGCGGGCAGAGAGTTAGTCAAAGAGTTATTGCAGGAAGAGTGTGAGCCGCAAAAACTGGCTGCGGCGCTGTTACCGCTGTTGGCGAACGGGAAAACCAGCCACGCGATGCACGATACCTTCCGTGAACTGCATCAGCAGATCCGCTGCAATGCCGATGAGCAGGCGGCACAAGCCGTTCTGGAGTTAGCACAATGATCGAATTTGTCTATCCGCACACGCAGCTGGTTGCGGGTGTGGATGAAGTCGGGCGCGGGCCGTTAGTTGGTGCGGTCGTCACCGCTGCGGTGATCCTTGACCCGGCGCGCCCAATTGCCGGGCTGAATGATTCCAAAAAGCTGAGCGAAAAACGCCGTCTGGCGCTCTGTGAAGAGATCAAAGAGAAAGCGTTGAGCTGGAGTCTGGGCCGCGCGGAACCTCACGAAATCGACGAACTGAATATTTTACATGCGACCATGCTGGCGATGCAGCGTGCCGTCGCTGGACTGCATATTGCGCCGGAATATGTGTTGATTGATGGTAACCGCTGCCCGAAATTACCGATGCCTTCAATGGCTGTGGTGAAAGGCGATAGCCGCGTACCGGAAATCAGTGCCGCGTCTATCCTGGCGAAAGTGACGCGTGACGCCGAAATGGCGGCGCTGGATATTGTTTTCCCGCAATATGGTTTTGCCCAACACAAAGGGTACCCAACCGCTTTTCATCTGGAAAAACTGGCTGAACACGGCGCGACCGAACACCATCGGCGCAGCTTTGGGCCTGTCAAACGCGCACTGGGACTTGCGTCCTGATTCTTGAGATTAAGTAAACCGGAATCTGAAGATGTCTGAACCACGTTTCGTACACCTGCGGGTGCACAGCGACTACTCGATGATCGATGGCCTGGCCAAAACCGCACCGCTGGTAAAAAAGGCGGCGGCGTTGGGTATGCCAGCACTGGCGATCACCGATTTCACCAACCTTTGCGGTCTGGTGAAGTTCTACGGAGCGGGACATGGCGCAGGGATTAAGCCCATCGTCGGGGCGGATTTTAACGTCCAGTGCGACCTGCTGGGTGATGAGTTAACCCACCTGACGGTGCTGGCGGCGAACAATACCGGCTATCAGAATCTGACGTTGCTGATCTCAAAAGCGTATCAGCGCGGGTACGGTGCCGCCGGGCCGATCATCGATCGCGACTGGCTTATCGAATTAAACGAAGGGTTGATCCTTCTTTCCGGCGGGCGCATGGGCGACGTCGGACGCAGTCTTTTGCGTGGTAATAGCGCGCTGGTAGATGAGTGTGTCGCGTTTTATGAAGAACACTTCCCGGATCGCTATTTTCTCGAGCTGATCCGCACTGGAAGGCCGGACGAAGAAAGCTATCTGCACGCGGCGGTGGAACTGGCGGAAGCGCGCGGTTTACCCGTCGTGGCGACCAACGACGTGCGCTTTATCGACAGCAGCGACTTTGACGCACACGAAATCCGCGTCGCGATCCACGACGGCTTTACCCTCGACGATCCTAAACGCCCGCGTAACTATTCGCCGCAGCAATATATGCGTAGCGAAGAGGAGATGTGTGAGCTGTTTGCCGATATCCCCGAAGCCCTTGCCAACACCGTTGAGATCGCCAAACGTTGTAACGTAACTGTGCGTCTGGGTGAATACTTCTTGCCGCAATTCCCGACCGGGGACATGAGTACCGAAGATTATCTGGTCAAGCGTGCAAAAGAAGGCCTGGAAGAGCGTCTGGTATTTTTATTCCCTGACGAGGAAGAACGTCTTAAGCGTCGTCCGGAGTATGACGAACGTCTGGATACTGAACTTCAGGTTATCAACCAGATGGGCTTCCCGGGTTACTTCCTCATCGTTATGGAATTTATCCAGTGGTCGAAAGATAACGGTGTACCGGTAGGGCCAGGCCGTGGTTCTGGTGCAGGGTCACTGGTGGCCTACGCGTTAAAAATCACCGATCTCGATCCGCTGGAATTTGACCTGCTGTTCGAACGTTTCCTTAACCCGGAGCGTGTCTCCATGCCTGACTTCGACGTTGACTTCTGTATGGAGAAACGCGACCAGGTTATCGAGCACGTAGCGGACATGTACGGTCGTGATGCGGTATCGCAGATTATCACCTTCGGTACGATGGCGGCGAAAGCGGTGATCCGCGACGTAGGCCGCGTGCTGGGGCATCCGTACGGCTTTGTCGACCGTATCTCGAAACTGATCCCGCCCGATCCGGGTATGACGCTGGCGAAAGCGTTTGAAGCCGAGCCGCAGCTGCCGGAAATCTACGAAGCGGATGAAGAAGTTAAGGCGCTGATCGACATGGCGCGCAAACTGGAAGGGGTCACCCGTAACGCCGGTAAGCACGCCGGTGGGGTGGTTATCGCGCCGACCAAAATTACTGATTTTGCGCCGCTTTATTGCGATGAAGAGGGCAAACATCCGGTCACCCAGTTTGATAAAAGCGACGTTGAATACGCCGGGCTGGTGAAGTTCGACTTCCTCGGTTTGCGTACGCTCACCATCATCAACTGGGCGCTGGAGATGATCAACAAGCGGCGGGCGAAGAATGGCGAGCCGCCGCTGGATATCGCCGCGATCCCGCTGGATGACAAGAAAAGCTTCGACATGCTGCAACGCTCGGAAACCACGGCGGTATTCCAGCTTGAATCGCGCGGCATGAAGGACCTGATCAAGCGTCTGCAACCTGACTGCTTCGAAGATATGATCGCACTGGTGGCACTGTTCCGCCCCGGCCCGTTGCAATCAGGGATGGTGGATAACTTTATCGACCGTAAACATGGTCGCGAAGAGATCTCCTATCCGGACGTGCAGTGGCAGCATGAAAGCCTGAAACCGGTACTGGAGCCAACCTACGGCATCATCCTGTATCAGGAACAGGTTATGCAGATTGCCCAGGTGCTTTCTGGTTATACCCTCGGTGGCGCGGATATGCTGCGTCGTGCGATGGGTAAGAAAAAGCCGGAAGAGATGGCTAAGCAGCGTTCTGTATTTGCTGAAGGTGCAGAAAAGAACGGAATCAACGCCGAACTGGCGATGAAAATCTTCGACCTGGTGGAGAAATTCGCGGGTTACGGATTTAACAAATCGCACTCTGCGGCCTATGCTTTGGTGTCATATCAAACGTTATGGCTGAAAGCGCACTATCCGGCGGAGTTTATGGCGGCGGTAATGACCGCCGATATGGACAACACCGAGAAGGTGGTGGGCCTGGTGGATGAGTGCTGGCGGATGGGGCTGAAAATCCTACCGCCGGATATAAACTCCGGTCTTTACCATTTCCACGTCAACGACGACGGCGAAATCGTGTATGGTATTGGCGCGATCAAAGGGGTAGGTGAAGGTCCGATTGAGGCCATCATCGAAGCCCGTAATAAAGGCGGCTACTTCCGCGAACTGTTTGATCTCTGCGCCCGTACCGACACCAAAAAGTTAAACCGGCGGGTGCTGGAAAAACTGATCATGTCCGGGGCGTTTGACCGTCTTGGGCCACACCGCGCGGCGCTGATGAACTCGCTGGGTGATGCGTTAAAAGCGGCAGATCAACACGCGAAAGCGGAAGCTATCGGTCAGGCCGATATGTTCGGCGTGCTGGCCGAAGAGCCGGAACAAATTGAACAATCCTACGCCAGCTGCCAACCGTGGCCGGAGCAGGTGGTGTTAGATGGGGAACGTGAAACGTTAGGTCTGTACCTGACGGGACACCCTATCAACCAGTATTTAAAAGAGATTGAGCGTTATGTCGGAGGCGTAAGGCTGAAAGACATGCACCCGACAGAACGTGGTAAAGTCACCACGGCTGCGGGGCTCGTTGTTGCTGCGCGGGTTATGGTCACCAAGCGCGGCAATCGTATCGGTATCTGCACGCTGGATGACCGTTCCGGGCGGCTGGAAGTGATGTTGTTTACTGACGCCCTGGATAAATACCAGCAATTGCTGGAAAAAGACCGCATACTTATCGTCAGCGGACAGGTCAGCTTTGATGACTTCAGCGGTGGGCTTAAAATGACCGCTCGCGAAGTGATGGATATTGACGAAGCCCGGGAAAAATATGCTCGCGGGCTTGCTATCTCGCTGACGGACAGGCAAATTGATGACCAGCTTTTAAACCGACTCCGTCAGTCTCTGGAACCCCACCGCTCTGGGACAATTCCAGTACATCTCTACTATCAGAGGGCGGATGCACGCGCGCGATTGCGTTTTGGCGCGACGTGGCGTGTCTCTCCGAGCGATCGTTTATTAAACGATCTCCGTGGCCTCATTGGTTCGGAGCAGGTGGAACTGGAGTTTGACTAATACAGGAATACTATGAGTCTGAATTTCCTTGATTTTGAACAGCCGATTGCAGAGCTGGAAGCGAAAATCGATTCTCTGACTGCGGTTAGCCGTCAGGATGAGAAACTGGATATTAACATCGATGAAGAAGTGCATCGTCTGCGTGAAAAAAGCGTAGAACTGACGCGTAAAATCTTCGCCGATCTCGGTGCATGGCAGATTGCGCAACTGGCACGCCATCCACAGCGTCCTTATACCCTGGATTACGTTCGCCTGGCATTTGATGAATTTGACGAACTGGCTGGCGACCGCGCGTATGCAGACGATAAAGCTATCGTCGGTGGTATCGCCCGTCTCGATGGTCGTCCGGTGATGATCATTGGTCATCAAAAAGGTCGTGAAACCAAAGAAAAAATTCGCCGTAACTTTGGTATGCCAGCGCCAGAAGGTTACCGCAAAGCACTGCGTCTGATGCAAATGGCTGAACGTTTTAAAATGCCTATCATCACCTTTATCGACACCCCGGGGGCTTATCCGGGCGTGGGCGCAGAAGAGCGCGGTCAGTCTGAAGCCATTGCACGCAACCTGCGTGAAATGTCTCGCCTTAGCGTACCGACTATTTGTACCGTTATCGGTGAAGGTGGTTCTGGTGGTGCGCTGGCGATTGGCGTGGGCGATAAAGTGAATATGCTGCAATACAGCACCTATTCCGTTATCTCGCCGGAAGGTTGTGCGTCCATTCTGTGGAAGAGCGCTGACAAAGCGCCGCTGGCGGCTGAAGCGATGGGTATCATCGCTCCGCGTCTGAAAGAGCTGAAACTGATCGACTCCATCATCCCGGAACCGCTGGGCGGCGCTCACCGTAACCCGGAAGCGATGGCGGCATCGTTGAAAGCGCAACTGCTGGCGGATCTGGCCGATCTCGACGTGTTAAGCACTGAAGATTTAAAAAATCGTCGTTATCAGCGCCTGATGAGCTACGGTTACGCGTAATTCGCAAAAGTTCTGAAAAAGGGTCACTTCGGTGGCCCTTTTTTATCGCCACGGTTTGAGCAGGCTATGATTAAGGAAGGATTTTCCAGGAGGAACACATGAACATCATTGCCATTATGGGACCGCATGGCGTCTTTTATAAAGATGAGCCCATCAAAGAACTGGAGTCGGCGCTGGTGGCGCAAGGCTTTCAGATTATCTGGCCACAAAACAGCGTTGATTTGCTGAAATTTATCGAACATAACCCTCGAATTTGCGGCGTGATTTTTGACTGGGATGAGTACAGTCTCGATTTATGTAGCGATATCAATCAACTTAATGAATATCTCCCGCTTTATGCCTTCATCAACACCCACTCGACGATGGATGTCAGCGTGCAGGATATGCGGATGGCGCTCTGGTTTTTTGAATATGCGCTGGGGCAGGCGGAAGATATCGCCATTCGTATGCGTCAGTACACCAACGAATATCTTGATAACATTACGCCGCCGTTCACGAAAGCCTTGTTTACCTACGTCAAAGAGCGGAAGTACACCTTTTGTACGCCGGGGCATATGGGCGGCACCGCATATCAAAAAAGCCCGGTTGGCTGTCTGTTTTATGATTTTTTCGGCGGGAATACCCTCAAGGCGGACGTCTCTATTTCGGTCACCGAGCTTGGTTCGTTGCTCGACCACACCGGGCCACACCTGGAAGCGGAAGAGTACATCGCGCGGACGTTTGGCGCGGAACAGAGTTATATCGTTACCAACGGAACATCGACGTCGAACAAAATTGTGGGTATGTACGCCGCGCCATCCGGCAGTACGCTGTTGATCGACCGCAATTGTCATAAATCGCTGGCGCATCTGTTGATGATGAACGATGTAGTGCCAGTCTGGCTGAAACCGACGCGTAATGCGTTGGGGATTCTGGGTGGGATCCCGCGCGGTGAATTTACTCGCGACAGCATCGAAGAGAAAGTCGCTGCCACCACGCAGGCACAATGGCCGGTTCATGCGGTGATCACCAACTCCACCTATGATGGCTTGCTCTACAACACCGACTGGATCAAACAGACGCTGGATGTCCCGTCGATTCACTTCGATTCTGCCTGGGTGCCGTACACCCATTTTCATCCAATCTACCAGGGTAAAAGTGGTATGAGCGGCGAGCGTGTTGCAGGAAAAGTGATCTTCGAAACGCAGTCGACCCACAAAATGCTGGCGGCGTTATCGCAGGCGTCGCTGATCCACATTAAAGGTGAGTATGACGAAGAGGCGTTTAACGAAGCCTTTATGATGCATACCACCACCTCGCCCAGTTATCCCATTGTTGCTTCTGTTGAGACGGCGGCGGCGATGTTGCGTGGTAATCCGGGCAAACGGCTGATTAACCGTTCAGTAGAACGAGCTCTGCATTTTCGCAAAGAGGTCCAGCGGCTGCGGGAAGAGTCTGACGGCTGGGTTTTCGATATCTGGCAACCGCCGCAGGTGGATGAAGCCGAATGCTGGCCCGTTGCGCCTGGCGAACAGTGGCACGGCTTTAGCGATGCGGATGCCAATCACATGTTTCTCGATCCGGTTAAAGTCACTATTTTGACACCGGGAATGGACGAGCAGGGCAATATGAGCGAGGAGGGGATCCCGGCGGCGCTGGTGGCAAAATTCCTCGACGAACGTGGGATCGTAGTAGAGAAAACCGGCCCTTATAACCTGCTGTTTCTCTTTAGTATTGGCATCGATAAAACCAAAGCAATGGGATTATTGCGTGGGTTGACGGAATTTAAGCGCTCTTACGATCTCAACCTGCGGATCAAAAATATGCTGCCCGATCTCTATGCTGAAGATCCCGATTTCTACCGCAATATGCGTATTCAGGATCTGGCGCAAGGGATCCATAAGCTGATTCGTAAACACGATCTTTCCGGTTTGATGTTGCGGGCATTTGATACCTTGCCGGAGATGATCATGACGCCACATCAGGCATGGCAGAGACAGATTAAAGGCGAAGTGGAAACCATTGCGCTGGAACAACTGGTCGGTAGAGTATCGGCAAATATGATCCTGCCTTATCCACCGGGCGTACCGCTGCTGATGCCAGGAGAAATGCTGACCAAAGAGAGCCGCACGGTACTCGATTTTCTACTGATGCTTTGTTCCGTAGGGCAACATTACCCCGGTTTTGAAACGGATATTCACGGCGCGAAACAGGACGAAGACGGCGTTTACCGCGTACGAGTCCTAAAAATGGCGGGATAACTTGCCAGAGCGGCTTCCGAGCGAGTAACGTGCTGTTAACAAATAAAGGAGACGTTATGCTGGGTTTAAAACAGGTTCACCATATTGCGATTATTGCGACGGATTATGCGGTGAGCAAAGCGTTTTACTGCGATATTCTTGGTTTCACGTTGCAAAGCGAAGTCTATCGCGAAGCGCGCGATTCGTGGAAAGGGGATTTGGCGCTTAATGGGCAATATGTGATTGAGCTTTTCTCATTTCCGTTCCCGCCGGAGCGCCCCAGCCGACCGGAAGCTTGCGGCCTGCGTCATCTGGCTTTTAGCGTTGATGATATCGATGCGGCAGTGGCGCACCTTGAAAGCCATAACGTGAAGTGTGAAGCCATCCGTGTCGATCCATACACGCAAAAACGCTTCACGTTCTTTAACGATCCGGACGGGCTGCCGTTGGAACTGTATGAGCAGTAAGGCTTGTCATCGCCGCATTTGCCCGGTAACGTGCCGGGCATTGCTACTGTAAAATCGCACCATCATGACACTCACGCTCAATAGACAACTTCTCACCTCACGCCAGATTCTGGTGGCCTTTAGCGGCGGGCTTGACTCCACCGTTCTGCTGCATCAGTTGGTGCAGTGGCGGACGGAAAATCCGGGCGTCACTCTGCGCGCTATCCATGTGCATCACGGTTTAAGCGCCAATGCTGATGTCTGGGTGAAACATTGTGAAAACATCTGCCAACAGTGGCAGGTGCCGCTGGTGGTTGAACGTGTGCAGCTTGCGCAAGAGGGGCTAGGTATTGAGGCCCAGGCGCGGCAGGCACGTTATCAGGCATTTGCCCGCACCTTGTTGCCCGGTGAAGTGCTGGTTACAGCGCAACATCTCGACGATCAATGTGAAACCTTTCTGCTGGCGCTAAAACGCGGTAGCGGCCCTGCCGGGCTTTCGGCTATGGCGGAAGTTTCGGCGTTTGCCGGAACACAGCTTATCCGCCCGTTGCTTGCCCGCACGCGGGGGGAACTGGAGCAGTGGGCGTTGGCGCATGGTTTACGCTGGATTGAAGACGAAAGTAATCAGGATGATAGCTACGATCGTAACTTTCTGCGCCTGCGCGTAGTGCCGTTATTGCAGCAGCGTTGGCCGCATTTTGCCGAAGCAACAGCCCGCAGCGCCGCACTTTGCGCTGAACAAGAGAGCCTGTTAGATGAACTGCTGGCGGATGATTTAGCGCACTGTCAAACGCCGCAGGGGACGCTGCAGATTGCGCCAATGCTGGCGATGAGTGATGCCCGTCGCGCGGCGATTATCCGCCGCTGGCTGGCAGGGCAGAATGCGCCGATGCCTTCCCGCGACGCGTTGGTGAGGATCTGGCAGGAAGTGGCGCTGGCGCGAGAAGATGCTTCCCCCTGTTTACGTTTGGGCGCGTTTGAAATCCGCCGCTATCAGTCGCAACTATGGTGGATTAAATCCGTTGCCGGGCAAAGCGAAACCATTGTGCCGTGGCAGACGTGGCTACAACCGCTGGAATTACCGGCGGGGCTGGGAAGTGTACAGCTTACTGCGGGAGGCGATATTCGCCCTCCGCGTGCAGATGAAGCGGTCAGCGTGCGTTTCAAAGCGCCAGGACTGCTGCATATTGTCGGGCGCAACGGCGGACGTAAGCTGAAGAAAATCTGGCAAGAGTTAGGCGTTCCACCGTGGCTACGTGATACCACGCCACTGCTGTTTTATGGCGAAACGCTGATTGCGGCGGGGGGGGGGTTTTTGGCGCCAGAAAGGCAGCGATTTA
>OGQE01000215.1_pt1 | contig 67931 bp, 73 predicted proteins | sample 1553131 | NCBI WGS metagenome assembly OGQE01 (sample SAMEA2579929, study PRJEB22360) | human gut metagenome | biome: human gut; feature: human-associated habitat; material: faeces | place: Denmark | collected 2008/2010
ATACGCCGAACGCCCCCGGTGGCACCCCCTCCGCCATTTGCCCGCCAAATCCTGCGCCGCCCCCGTTATAGCTGAGACTCTCACGAAGCGGAACGCCGTTCACATCAATCAGGACAGGCGTTCGTTTCATAACCTCACTCCCAGCGGACGACGGCGACGTCGGGTTGTCCCCAGTACCGACTCCGCATCATTGATCGCCCGGTTAAGCTCATCCAGAGAAGCCGCCGTATATTCAATTCTGCGACCATCTTTCTGGACAGACACCACCCGTTTACCGGTTAATAAATCAAGGCGCGCCTGACGTAGCGCCTGTAGTTCAGCGACTGTAACCATTCACTCCTCCGGACAGCTTCGCTGCCAGTTCTTTCAGGGTTGGCCGGGTCGTCTCTTCTTCCCGGGATTTTGCCAGTACAGCCAGATCAAGCTGCCAGCGTTGCACGGACACACGTAATGCCGCGTAGGCATACACCAGGCAGTCCAGCGCTTCGTTACGCCGCTTTTTGTTATCCCACAGCAGACGCATCTTTCCTTTTTCCCACTTCTCCACAAGCTCTTCCGCCACCAGTTGCTGCGCCTCTGTCTGCGAAAAAATCTCCGGATCATCAGGAAAACGGATGGCATACGACGTGGCTTCATCCGCAGGAGTGGGATCGGCTTTCATACGGGCATAGAGAATTTCTTTTGCGGTGTCCGTCCCCACTTCACACAGATACACGCCCCGCTGATTGCGGGTTTTCGGCATGGTGATCACCGGCTTGCCATAGACAGATGCGCCTTTTACCGGCAGCACCCGGAAAACACCGTGTTTTTTTGACCTCTGATAGACAATTTCACCATCGATCCCCCCGGTGTCCCAGCAGACACGGGAAATGGTCATTTCGGTTCCGTCTGCATGGCAGTATTTTTTGTTGATCGCCGCATCCACACGTAACAGCGTCTCTTCCTCATCGGGACGGCCCATAATGATGATTTTATCCACCAGAAAAGCTTCCTCTCCCGGTGCCCATCCCCAGACATACATCTCAAAACGGTTTCGCTGCGAGTCAATGCCCGCCGTCAGATAAACCACCCGGGCAGGTACCGCCGCCGTGTAATGCACGACCTTATCCATCAGTACCTGGTGATCGAGTTTTTCGCCCACGGCTTCTTCCCAGGTCTCGCCCAGCGTGGTGTTCACAAAGGTTTTCAGGCCGTTGGGATCTTTCAGTGCATCCAGCCAGTCATAGACTATCTGTACCCAGGTGGTAAACGGACTGTACGCCGTCCAGATATGGAACGTGATGGAGCGCGGCGGCGGAATTTCATCACCCCGGGCGCTGAAAAACGTCAGACCGTCACGGGTCCACATGCCCGTGTTTTCACAGATCCACCGCCCGTTGCTCTGGTCCAGTTCAGACTGATGGATCACGCAGCCATGATGTTCACAGAGGTAGAAAACACTTTCGGGGCTGTCCTTCTCCCATTTAAGCCCAAAAGGCGTGGACTCATCGCCAAATTTCAGATACTGCGCCTCCCCACAGTGCGGGCAGGGCACATAAAAACGCATAAAATGCGCCGACTCGTTAGCGGCTTTTTCGATCTGGCAGGTGCCTTTGATTTTAGGCGTCGAGCCGCGAATGGATTTTGGCCACACCGACCCCTCAATACGCTTATCCCCCAGCAGGGTTGGCGAGCCCTCTTTTTCGACATCCGGCTCGAACGAGGAAAGTTCGTCATAGCAGACCACGTCCACGGATTTTTCACGGTAGTTTTTGGCGGCAGCGCCGCCCAGGCACCAGAAACCGACGCCCGATGAAAAGCGTTTCAGCGTGAGAGTATTGTCACGATGTTTACGACCCAGCCATGGGGAAAGGTCTTTCAGGCATGGCACGTTCCGAATCGTCGCCTCCACGTGAGACTTCATAAAATCTTCAGCGGCAGAATCCGTGGGCTGAAAAAGCAGACTGTTTCGGGATTTATGCTCAATAAAATACCCGACCACCCCCAGCAACATCTTTGTATAGCCAACACGGGCAGATTTAATCAGGTTAACCGTGCGAACCTGGTCGTTACCCATACAGTTCATAATGGCGATCTGGAATGGCAGCGTTTTCCATTCTCCCTCACCATATGAAGATTCTTTAGGCAGATAATAATTTTGATCAGCCCATTCAACTGCCGTCATTGGTACAACCCTGACCAGAGGCTGCAGCGCAACCGAAACGGCAGCCATCATATTATTCAGTTGTTGCTCTGATATATTCATCGAGTAAATCCGGTAATTTATCCCCTGCCCGCGCACACTGATTTGCCCCCTTAGCAATAAGGGTTTTCAGATGGTCAAGATGGCGCGGTGTTAAATCAGGAAACTGTCGCTGCATGGATAAAGGGATGGAATCAAGCGTACTGGATAACGCCATTGCCAGCTTACTGAGGGCAAAAATACAGAACCCGGTGTCAATAAGTTTTCCTTTTGACACCTCATTTTTTAACTGCTGTGTAACAGCCTGTTCTGCTGTCAGTTCCCATCTGGCAATAAGCAATTTCTCCTCATAGTCGTCTTCGCTATCGCCATCAGGCACATCGTTTTTACTTCTCCTCAGATACGATATGTAAAAATCGCGCCAGGCATCCAGATCCAGTTGCCCTCGCTTATTCGATATCGGGGCACCCGGCAATTTCTGCAATCTGCGAAGCTGGCGATCGGTCAGACTTAAATGCCTGGCAACTTCAGTCTGCGTAGCCACTCCTCACCTCGCAAAAACTCTCACCTCACAATCACAACAAAACCGGTCATGTCCGGTTTACATGTCTGTTTTTTGTTCATGTCCGGTTCACAGAAGACCTGTTTTTATATTTTTCATATAGTTAACTTGAAGAGAAACCGGACATGGATCCCGGAAAATTTTCATAAATAGCGAAAACCCGCGAGGTCGCCGCCCCGTAACCGGTCGGATCGCCGGAAAGGACCCACGAAATGATAATGATTATCATCTATATAAGGTTTATCACAACATGTGTGTACGCCATCAAACCACGAGAAATAATCAATTATGACGCAGGTATCGTATTAATTGATCTGCGTCAAATTAACGTAAAAGCAACTTCAGATAATACAAATCAGCAACACTGAATATGGGGAAACATTATGTCATCAAAGAACAGAACCCGCAGAACAACAACCCGCAACATCCGATTTCCAAACCAGATGATTGAACAAATTAACATCGCTCTTGATCTGAAAGGTTCAGGAAACTTTTCAGCGTGGGTTATTGAAGCCTGCAGAAGAAGGCTGTCAACAGAGAGTTCGGGTATGAATTACATAATTAAGTAACATGGTGTTCACAGAACACGCAGTTACCGGACACATCAGTTTTCCATTCGCTCCCCGGCAGTACAGGCTTCCCCTCTGACGGGATAGCCTGAAAAAATAACACAGAAAATTATTTGTTATAATTAATATAACTTACTCAAAAAAAAGCGACGAGAAAATCAGCATCAACGAACAATAAGCGCCAATACGTGATAACAAATGGCAGCCATATTTATCTGCAGTATAAGCAATGGACAGGATAACCACACCAGAAACCGTCAGCATAAAATCCATTTGAACTTCCCCGGACAAAATCGACTCATCTAAAGATTTACAGCTCTTTTTATTATCAATATGTTAAAAGTAAAATAAACAGATGTTCAATAACACGAATACAAAAACGTGCTGAAATTCAATGAATCCATTTCTGTGTCATCAATTAATAGTGATAAACATCCGGCTTCTTCCACCATCGCACCGGACATGCGACTATGAGGGGACAACGCCGCGCTCCGTTAACGCGGTAAACCCCGGTGTGTATCGTTTTTGATTATCCCCGCACACTCGCACAGAGGAGTCTCCCGGTCGGGCTGCGGTCTCTGTTAATGCGGGAATACGGCGACAATACCGCGCATGGATAATAAGGTCGCTCAACACACTGGCTGTAATGCAGCGGATACCATGCGGCATTTAGCGGTATTCATCGTACACTCAACGGTTAGCTCTTCATTCGTGGCATTCACCTGAAAGGTCCGGGAGTGTAATTGCATACATTTACCACTGAACGAACCTTCAACAAGAACACGACCACGCTGCAAAATACGGAACAGAATTGTTCCCTGAAGAGGCTTTACGGTTACCTGTAATTTCTTCATGCATTCTCCGGATAACAAAAATACTAGTTAATACACTGAGTGCGGATATATTCCTGCGCCCCTCCCACCTGCTTCTGCATTGTCATCAACCGTTCTCTGAGGATGAAATAATCCCGTTCAGCGGTGTCTGCCAGTCGGGGGCCGGTTGCATTATCCACGCCGGAGGTGGTGGGGGCTTCACGCACGGAGCCTGGACAGGTGGCGTTGATCCGCAGGCGCTTACGACCAGCGGCAACGTCAGCGCGAAGAGTTTCATTTTCAGCTCTCGCATCGGCTAATTCCCTCGAGTATTTTGCATCGAGCGCAGCAACATCGCGCTGGCGCACCTGCATATCAGTAATGGTTGCGTTCGCCAGCTTCAGTTCACTGGCTTTGTTATCGCGCTGCGCTTTGTAGGTAATCGCGTTATCACGGTAATGGTCTGTTGCCATCCACAGCGCACCACAGGCCACCAGCAGAATAACGATAAACGCGGAAAGCATTCGGTTTATGTTCACCCCAGCAACCCCGACGAAGACAACATCATCCAGGCCATGGAAAGAAAAAGAGCAACCAGCATTAGTGAAAATGAAATGCCGACAATTACACAGAGGATCTTCGCCAGCGTTATGAGTTTGTCTGACATGCTTAATCCTCCCTTCACGATTTCAACGCAATGACCAGTTTTGCCAGCCCATACAGCATCGGGGACACAGCAACACCGACCGCCACCCACTTAATGGCAAAAGCCAGTGCTCTGCTGATGTCATCAGTTACAGGCGCTTTCAGTTCAAGGCCGTTTTTCATGGTCAACCTCAACAGAATTCGTTTATACTTCGCCATGTTCTCCCTTGCCTTACTCAAGGTCAGAAACACAAAACCCCGCTTGGTGCCAACAAACGGGGTTTTTACTTTTATTCACTTACGTTTCGCCAGTTCGCAGGATTTCGTGTTATCCGCCCGCGTGGCCATGCCTTATTTTTCAGCAAAATATTCTGCTTATCTGTCGATACCCCAGCACGCCAGCGCGCTCTCCTGGTCACGACGGGATACCTGACCGTAACAGTTGTTTGAACGAATACGGCAGTCTCTGCCACCGTCCTTAATCCACCAGCGAATCGCCTCACAGGCACCTTTTCGATCGCCTGCATTAATTCGTTTATAAAACGTCGACGGGAAGCACTTACCGGGGCCAATGTTGTACGGACAGAATGACGCGATCCCCGCTTTCTGGGGTTCGGTCAGCGGCACTTTGATGTTTTTCTCCACCCATGCCAGCGCCTTGTCACGTTCGATGGCATTAACCCGGTCGCATTTTTCCTTTGACAGCTTCATGCCAGGAATAACAGGCTTACCATCCACCAGAATGGCACCACGGCAGATGGTCCAGATCCCCGCACCATCACGGTATGCCATGGTGTGGTTACCTTCCTTTTCATCCAGAAACTGGTCGAGGATTTCAGGCGCAGAAGCACCTGCACCAATCAGCGCCAGAACGGCAGCCGACAGGCCGTATTTTATTTTTTCGTTCATGGGGATTTATCGATTTCTAATCCCTTGATATGTTAGGTATATAATCCAACACTCATGGTCGCTCTCATAAACATATCCCTTGAGACGCAGCAGATTACAACAAATGAAGCCATATAAATGAACAGTAAAGAAAGTTTGCGCAGAAGATTTTTACAACTAATGACAGAAAACGTTAAATCAGAGTTACTTCTTCTGATGGCAGATAATAACGAAGCAACAAGCAGCATTCTTGCAGACCCTTACGGTAAGATCTCACATAAAACGCTGGATATTATTACCACAACATTAACACCGCTGATGCTTCAACGGCTGAAACATAATATCAACGCATGGGTTAATGAAGAATTAAGTCCTCCCTGCTTATGGGATTCTCGTTACGCATGTCAGCAAAAAATGCGAATTTTCAACTTACTATCACCAAAGCTCAGGTAGCCATAAAATCCTGCCCTTCATGGCATACAGGATTTCAATGGAATCACAATGACCAACTCTTGCACAGCTGTATCCCTGACTCCCCGACAACTCAGATTTTCAGTATCTGCTGCTATCTAAAGAGAAAGCGCACAAATGCAAGGGTCTTTCATCACGTCCTGTTATTGATTGCCTGTGACCTTTTCTCACCTCATGGAACGTTTTTTCAGTTAGAAATATTCATTTTACAACCAGTTCGTATTGTTTATTCATCGACTACTCTCCCCGCGCCACCTTACGACGGTCCTCTCTGATTTTGAAATACAGGTTAGTCAGATACGTCAGCAGGCCAAACAGCAGACTCCCCAGCACACCTATCGCCACCCACTGGGACGGAGAGACTTTGTCCAGCAGCTGCAGTAACCAGTATCCCGTCCCCACCGCTGACGTGGTGTATGACACACCCGTTGTGATTTTTTCCATCTGATGTATGTCTCCGTCACCGCCGACAGAAAATGAAAGTAAAGGAAAACAAAAAGCCGCCAGTGTCACCCACTGACGGCCAACTCCGGGAGCCGTGATTATGGCATTCAGGCTCTGCTAAAAATGCCAGATAACATTCCGGCCTCCCCTGATTCAGGTTATAAATGACACAATATCTTGACAACACCCGTCACTGTCTGTCAGAAAATATACCGCCAGGCATAAGTATCATGTGAAATCCAACTATCCTTCTGAGCCAGCACCTCTCCACCGAAAGTCAGTGCTGGCTGTTTTTTTCCTTAATAAAGCATCTGTAACTGAAACAATCCGCATATTGATAATATATTGACAGGCATCATTGCTGTCTGTGAAAAATAAGTCTCTACAAACATATAAGGCCTTTTAGCCAGCGTCTTCTTTCAGGTCAGTCGCTGGCTCTTTTTTTATTATGCTGCCGGTGCATTTATCTCCAGCACCAGACTTTCTATCTCAACGCCATACGCTGCATTTTTTGTAACATCCGTCAGCGTCAGCGCATTCAGTCCCAGTGTCAGACCGTCTTTTATAACCTGGAATGCCGGGCCAGCCACTCCATTCAGTTTCGGAGTAACCGTGGCACTGCCGGCGGTGAACACCAGCTCCAGCGTCTGCCAGTCGTTACCGTAATCGCCGAACTCCCCCAGCTTCGTGTTTCCGGCTTTCCTGTGATGCATCAGATTCACTCTGCCGTCAGTGGTCTGAGTGAAGTACGACATCAGGAACGGATTACCGGTACCCGTCATCGCCACACCATCAGGAACGGGAGCATCCGTATACAGATAAATCCCCAGCCCGAACTGATTGTTGGTCAGTGCGCCTGACAGGCGGAACTTACAGGTCAGTCTGCCGCCCTGTGTCAGCAGGGTAATTGCGTCATCCACCGGATGCGTCAGGGACCAGGTTTTATTGCTCTGCTTGGTGATCTTAAATACACCATCTGACAACTGAATTCCGCCATCCTTAATGCTCCAGCCCTGCGCAGCAGCCTCTCCGGCTGCCGGCAGCAGGGAGATTGTGCGAACGGACGTATCTGCAGACGGACCCGATGGCGTGTTGCCGCCGGGCGAGGGTTTGATTTCCGGTGCCTTACCACTGATGAAGGCTGAGGTGCGCCCGGCTGCGTTCAGAATAGCGGTTGCCATACGATCCGGAATAATGCTCCTGCGCGCCCATGAACTGAAATGTGTCGGGCGGTTTGATGATACCTGGTTTCCATTCGTTCTCGATGCCGCACCGTAATATCCTGATGCCGGAATATCCGGATCTTCTGCCGGCGCGTTAGTGGCGGTATTGACGCCGTTACCGTCTGTCATGAAGGGCACAAAATAAACGCCCTCACTCTCCCTGTTTTTGTACGCCCCGTAAATGGTGTTGTACTGCGTGCCGTAGGTATTTTTCCAGTAATACGTCGTGTCACCACAAATCCACGGCACATCTGCAGCACTGCCACCATGGCACTGCGCGTTAAACACGGAGAGGTCAGCACGAAACTGTGTCAGCATGGCTGTAAACAGCGCAGGTTGCTGTGCGTGGGTGGCGGCGCTCATGTCAAACTCTCCCTGCATCCAGCACACCGCCAGCAACACATTTTTCGGGTTCTTCTGTAATGCAGCTTTAGTGCGCGCAATCAGGTCCTGATATAACGGTTTACCCACACCCCAGCGTGCCGAATCCTGGCTGGCCCCCGTGTCCGCACTGAATGTCCCCTCAGCGCCCTGGGTGAATGCAGAACCACCACGACAGCATGGTACCAGCAGGATCCCCGCGTTATTCGGGATATACGGAAGCAGTTTTTTGGCAATATGTAAGCCCTGGCCGACACAGCCGTACTGCCCTTTGCTCAGGTCTGCCTTCGGATGATTCAGCGTACTCATATCCTGCACATCATGCAGGCAGTGGTCGGCCGGAATAATATCGTTATATCTGCAGGCAGCCCCACCCGGCGTAACTGTACTGCGGCGCGCCAGCTGTTTAATGCGCGGATCCGGAGCATCGTATGAATCCGGAAGCGGAAGCCCTTCCCCGTAAGCCATTGCATTGGACTGCCCGGCCAGTACGATGACGTAGTACCAATCCGGCTCAGTTGCACCACTGACCACCACATCACCTTCTGCTGCAATCGCCTGCATCAGGGTATAAGGGGTTATGGCCACCGGACTACCAAACGGCTGCCAGCCCTCTTTCAGTTTGTGTGTCAGCTTTTCCGCAAGGTCTGACGGCGACGCCGCCCTGACAACATCATAATGTTTAATCGACATCGAATTTCTCCCGTGTACAGGAACAGAGTTAAAAAGCCGGAACCGGAATCAAATCACAGGATGACCATCTGCCAGTGGCTGGTCGTAAAAAAAAGGCCGCGCCATGCGCAGCCGGAAATAAAGGGATAACGATGATAGTTTGAGAAAAACAGAAATAACACTTTTGTGGCAAAGCATGGTGCCGGGTGCCTCCCGGTGAATTCAGTACCAGCACCTGAATCCGCGATTATCCCATATACCTACTCGCTGATTGCCCCTCCGCACAGGGGGATTCACCATGCAGAAGTGTTTTTAATAAACAGCAAACAAAAAAATCAAGCATTATGCAGGCTGTTTCTTTTTATCACCGGCCACAGCAATACCACAATGCCGCAGACCAGCACCCCATCCGCCAGCACCGACATGATTCTGCTGGTGAAATCCACCATCACCACCAGAAACAGCAGGAGTGCAGCCACAGTCAGGCGCAGTTTTACCGTCACAGGTGATTCTCCAGACGAAGACCCAGAACACCGGCAATCTCTTCCAGCACCTTGCGCTCTTCCGGCTCAATTTCGCCGTCTGCCTCCGCAATGGCCACCGCCACATCCAGCACATCTTCCGCTTCACGCGTATCGTGTTTCACATCCTCGATCTCACGTAACGCCGCACGACGACCAATTTTAAAGTTCGTATCCAGCTGACCGATAATGGTTGCGCTAATCGCATTAATTTCTGACGTAAACGCGGACAGCGCAGGCTGATTACGCAGTACCTGTTCGATCTTCGCTTTCTAGGAAGCCTCACATTCACCATCTGCACAGGCCACCAGGTATGCGGCGTTAATCACCACCTGTGCCAGATCGCGTTTTTCAAACTTTTTAATTTCCGTTGCCGCTCTGCGGGCTTTTTTTACCAAAAATACCAAACATCGTGACGTTCCTTTGGGTGGGTGAGCCAACGCCCGGGAGCGATCTGCCCACAGAGAAAGTCACACTGACCACTCCGTAAGCTCACCCCCGAAAGGCTCTGTGGTTGATATGCACCGGGCGTGGCGCAGATACAAAAAAGGCCCGCCGAAGCGAGCCTGGAAAATAAGTGTGGCGCGTTGTAGTGGAGTCGAACCAGTGACCGATTGCTTAGAAGGCAATTGCTCTGTCCGGCTGAGCTAACAACGCAGAATACCGATAATGGACCGCCATCGGGGACCCGCCCCCGCACCAACAACCCTGTTATGGTGTCGTCTGCTCTTCCTGATAAGCTAATGGCGGTATGTGATGGTGGCCCTTGCTGGATTTGAACCAGCGACCTGGCGATTATGAGTCGCTCGCTCTCACCACTGAGCTAAAGGGCCGGGACCAGAATAATAATGGTGCGAAATTAATTCTGCAATCTCATCCGTTTCAAACGATTAAATCCTGAACTTCCCTGACTGTCTGCTCAAAACGTTCAGTCTCCAGCTCAACGCCAATTGCACGACGCCCGAGCGCCAGTGCCGCTTTTACCGTTGAACCTGAGCCCATAAAAAAATCTGCAACCAGGTCACCCGGACGACTGCTTGCGCTGATTATCTGCTGCAGCATTTCTGCCGGTTTTTCGCACGGATGTTTCCCGGGATAGAACTGCACCGGTTTATGTGTCCACACATCCGTGTACGGCACCTGCGCCGTCACACCAAAATACCGCCGCAGATGCTTATATTCACTCTGCAGCTCCGCATACTGTCGGTTCAGAGAGGCATACGTATCCACCAGCTGGTGGTGGGGCTTTTCCAGTTCACCCCGCTGATGCTTCTCTTCTGCCACCCGGGCAAACAGTGCCTGTAATTTCAGATAATCGCTTTCGTTCGGCAGCTGCCACTGACCGGCACTGAACCAGTGCGACACCATGTTTTTCTTTCCTGTGGCATCTGCAATCTGTTTTGCCGTTATCCCCAGGACAGCGCGCGCATCACGAAAGTAAGCAATCAGCGGGGCCATCACATGCTGTTTCAGTGCCCTACCCTTCGCCTCATACCCGGCATCTTTCGGACGATACGGCCCCTGATAATGCTCTGCGAACAGAATGCGCTCTGTGGCGGGGAAATACGCCCGCAGGCTTTCCTTGTTGCACCCGTTCCAGCGTCCGGACGGCTTTGCCCAGATGATATGGTTCAGCACGTTAAACCGCTCACGCATCATGATTTCGGTGTCAGATGCCAGACGATGGCCACAGAACAGGTAAAGACTTCCGGCAGGTTTCAGCACCCGCCAGAACTGCGCAAGACACTGGTCCAGCCACTTCAGGTAATCTTCATCACCCGCCCACTGGTTATCCCAGCCCTCGGGTTTCACTTTGAAGTACGGCGGGTCCGTGACTATCAGGTCAACAGAATTTTCGGGTAACGACCGCATAAATTCCAGGCAGTCGGCGTTGATTAACTCACAACTGGATATTTTTACAGTATTAAGCATGGATCATTAAGCCTGTCTCTGATAGGCTCATTCTGCTTTTGCGCAAAGCAGTGGGCCTGAGGTTTGCTTGTGAACCCAACGCATGAGCAGATGGCTGGTGGGTGCCCCTTACACCCACCAGCCGCCCATTTACCACAAATAAAAAAGCCTTCAGGACTGAAGGCGTCTGTAACAACCAAACTGATAGTCTGCCAGACCCGCCATAACCAGCTGGGTCAGTATTAACTGGCAGCGTTCGCGTGAAAGGTAAGTATTCTGCGCAATCTCCCCGACTGTCGCCGGGTCGGTAACGCTTAATTCATTAAACACCACTCTGGCGGTTTCTGTCATATCCTGCTGTTTCAGCATGTCTTTTTCCCTTTTCCGGTTAACGTGACACACCAATAACTCTTGTCGAAAAAGCCAGCAACCTGAAAGAACGGTATTAATAACCACCAGCGAATTTATTGCGCTGCTGTATATTACGGACACAAAAAAACCACCTTCCGGTGGCTTCCTTGTGCGAAAAAACTTGCATTTCGCCTCGCGATACAGCTTTGCGAAGCTTACAGGAATTCAAGCTGTTTCTGCGTAAAAAAGCAAGCTTTTTTTATCGAAATGAATCGTGCATAGGTACATAAAGCATGTGTTCAGCCACGGCTAACCAACCTGCAATACGTTTCTCACATGTGCTGAAACACCATTCCGGGTGAGTACGATTTAAACATTCTGCCATTTTTCTCTTACTCATTCCCCGTCCTTCGTACCTTTGCCGGAGAATATTGATTAGCCCGGGATATTCCCCAAGCACCTCACTGATAACGCGATCAATAATCAACGCCTCTGTGTCTGTACAATGTGACAACCAGCTCTTCTGCTTCCCTCTGGTCATATCCCGAAAAAATGCCTCAAGTTCCGGTTTTTCCAGCCCGGATTTCTTCATGCTGCGTAAAACCTCATTAACTGCTGTTTTCGTCAGCTTTTTCGAAACCAGTAACCGGTTAAACATATTTCCGGATTTACCCCCACCGATATACGACCACCGCCCCCACATCCGTAATTTCCCCTGGATCCAGACTGCTTCCAGCGTGTTCAGGCGTAAATGTTCGCCGCTTTTGCCTGTAATTTCCGGATATATCATATTTACGCTCACTCACTCTCAATTTTGTAAATCTTCACACCCAGCCGTCCACCAGATACTGGCTGACCACGTACAATATTGATTTCATCAAACTGCTCATCGTCCATTAGCACCCCCGCATGCGTCAGCGCATCCAGCGGCGCTTTCAGAATATTGTCCAGGTCACGGCGGCGCTTATCCGGTGGCTCGGCAATAATCTTTATCGCCAGCCTTCCGGACAGGTTTAATTTCAGCCGCTGCTGGCGAACAATAAGTGCCACATCCCGGCGATAACGCTCACCGGCTTTTGATACAAAATATGTGCTGCCACGACGTCGCCAGTAGGTGTTCACCGTCGGCGGGTAAGGCAAAACAAACTCTATACGCATCAGTAACCTCTTTTACCCGAGCACGCCGGTTGCAAAGGCGTGATCAAGAAAACGAAAAATTAAATCAACCTGGGAACCATGCTTTTCTTCGAACGCCAGCGGATCCGCATGAAGCTCGTTGTGATGCTCCCGACACAGCGGTAGCGTGAAAATATCGTGGGATTTTGTTCCCATTCCGCCCTGACCATGACCAATCAGATGATGAGGATCGTCCGCTGGCTTACCACAACACGCACACGGCTGTGTCTTTACCCAGCGTGTGTATTTCTCATTTACCCAGCGGCGACGTTTAGGTCGTTTCATGAAGGATTCCGGAGACTCCGGATCAACGGTAATGCTGACCACCGCCTTTTCCTGTGCTGGGTTCTGTGGCTGGTGGGTGTGAAGCAACGGCGCAAGATTTTTTGTGCGCTGCTTCAGTATGCTGGTGGCGGTCTGCTCTCCCGGTACGATGTCGCTTTCGCGGTACAAGGAGCGGATTTTTTCCGCACGCAACCCCAGTGAACGACGTAATACAGCTTCCGGTAGCGCGTCCGCCACCTGATTGCGGACCGCCCACCAGGATAATTCAGCCAGAGATAATTCCCGCTCCTGTGTGCCATTCATTGCATGGCGTATGACGTCAATCATCCATGCTGACAGGTTTTGATGAGCAAGTTGCCCGAGTGATTCAGAGGTCTGGTCACGCAGCTGGTTGTCGCAGTGCCAGCACAACACCATCGCGCCGGTACCGTAACGATGTATGACGGTTTCACTGTGATGATAGTCACCATGAGGCCACTGGCAGGATTTGACATGACGCAACAGCCAGTCAGACAGTGCACCAGCGCCGCCAGCAGCACGAATCACCCGCTCATCGCTGAAAAATGGCAGTAATGATTTATCCTCCGCCAGCGGCTGGCGAACGGCAGGAACGACTCCGGACGGCAGACCGCGCATGCTTTTTGGTTCCGGCTCCACCAGCACTCGAGGGTTATGAAATACCTGCATGGATTCACGGCCCGGCTTAAGGACCACCAGCCCAAGTTCCGGTACCGGAACAGGTCGAAGTAATACCCGCACGTTACCTCCAGATGCGTTGCTGGAATGTGCGGGACGGACGCGGTGGGCGTTCGGAATAAGGGAGCCTGACGTAGATTATCCAGTGACGATAATCGAGGCTGAGGGCTTTCCTAAACTCATACCCACGCCTGCGGTAGTTCTGAATCAGCCATTCGGCCTGTTCTTCAGTGCATGGGTCATGCTGGTACCAGTCATATTTGAATGCATGAGAACGCCGCCCGTGCCTGCTGGCAAAGACGGCTGAATTATCAGAATTGTGTGGTCTGGAATTTTGCGCCATCGGTTTTCTCCGGTGGCACAGTGTTACTCAACAGGGGTTCAGCCCTGTGCTGAATTGTAGATGAATTTACTCATCTTCAAAAGCAGAAAAACCAGCCTTAAGCCCAGCTTCTTTCAGAGACTGCAATGATGTGACAAATTCATTTTCACGCAAAATAAAACCATCTGTCACAAGTTCATCCACAAAATAAATTAACGCAGCACCACTCTTCCTTTGTTTAGATTGTAAACATTTAATACGGCAGTGACTGACAATAGCACCATTCTCAACGCGCACAGTATAGAGGCCATCTTCAGTAAAAATTTCACGTAATTCTTCGATTTTCATCAACAGAATCCTTCCAGATAAATAGCACTCCCCTGTTCGGGGTCCATCCCTCTTATCCCTGCGCGCTACTTAAGTATTTTTGATTCTATTCCGGCACCGCCCAGAACTTCAAACGCGTTGAAAATAAAAACAAAAACCCGCCGAAGCGGGTTAAATGCGGGTGCGTTGAGAATGCCTGACACATCAGAGGTGGCGAGGGATTTCTCCCCCGCCGGGTCTCTTACTCCTCAGATTCGTAAGCTGTGAAGACAGCGACCTCCGTCTGGCCGGTTCGGATTCGTACCTCGCAGAGGTCTTTCCTCGTTACCAGTGCCGTCACTATGACGGTTAAACAGATGACGATCAGGGCGATTAACATCGCCTTTTGCTGCTTCATAGCCTGCTTCTCCTTGACCTTTCGGTCCGTAAGAGGCAATCTATATGTGACGAGCATATAGGGGCCTCACTTCGATTTATAGTCGGGTGGGGCTTTTATCTATCTGCCGTTGGTGTTCATGCCCGAGGCAGATAGCCTCAAGCACCCGCAGCAATTCTACTTAACTCTGCCGTTACAGCAAGCCGTTTTCGTCCGATATGGGAATTCCCATATCGGAATGAATTCAGTTCACCTGGCGAGGCTTAGCGTACAATTTTTTCCGTTTTGTGAGCTGCCCCTACATGCCGCTGGCGCGGCATCCGGAAAAAGAATCCACGTTCTGAAGGACGTGGAGGATGTCAAGTGCCTTTCCTGGTCCAGCCATATTTTTTGAATGCAGGCGCCGCTTCATCGGTTTGTAGCCATTCTGCAAATCGACGGGTTTCATCATTTGCATCCTGACGTACTGTAATGTTCATATCACGCCATATCACGTAGTCTGGCGCTATTTCCACGACATCACCAATTTCTGGATTACTGGCTGCCCAGTCAGCCCAGGTTATCCAGACATCTGCTTCAGGCTGATTCTCAAGAGCCTTACGTGCAGTTCCGCTATTGGGCGCATATAAAATAATATTTTTTCGGATTGCGGCGACAGTTTCTATATTCCCTTTACGTCCGGCAATATCTTCCCAGACGCCAGTGCCTGATGTATTACTGGTACCACCACCATCATTAACAATTACGCCAATCCCGGGTCTGGTCAGGTCGTCAATACTCCGGATATTTTTAGGATTACCTTTCTTTACCAGTAAAATACTTTTTCGCAGATAAAGAGGCTGAATATCTTTTTCACTGAAGCTGTCTTTATGGTCCCGAATGATAGCCAGAGCAGATTGTTCTGATGCGCCAAACAAGATATCTGCATTTTTTTTGGCATCTTCATTCCATTTGTTCTGTGGGCCGTAATGAACGTTCACTATAATACCTGTTTTTTCGGCATAAAGTTTGGCTGCATCAAGCAAGGCTGTATGCGGGCCACCAGGACCATACAGATTGATATCAGCATAAGCAGCAGAAGACAGGAATATTAAAAAACCTGCCATTATGTTCCTCATAAAAAACTCCTTTTATTGGTTATCATGAAATAAAGTTATAAACACTACAAATAATATATATTACATCCAGATAAACTTATCCGACTTTACCTCGTGCATAGCTTGTTATTTAAAGTTAACAAAATAAGGAAAATTATACGCATATTGAAGAGTATAAACCTTACATGTTGATTACATTTTTGTAATCAACATCCTGTTTGGAATAGCCAGCCTTTAATGGATAACTATTTCTGACAATGCAATGAGTATAATCAAGTCCATCTTCCACTGAGAATTAGAGGCGGCATGCTTTTTCCGGCTCTTGCCGGATATCCGTAATTGTCCATAATCTGCAGATTTATACCTTCAGCATGACCTGCCAGCGAAAATTTGTCCGGTGTTTCTACGGAAATAACATCAAAAGTTACACGCACTCGCGTTACCGTGTAGACCTACTTTCCTGCACTTGCAAGATCACAGTGGTGTAACCGTAACAGGAATTTATTCTCTGGACCGGCAGTAAATCCCTGAGTGGCGTGGTTCCCATATCAATTTCCAGCCAGGCAGCCTCCATTGCCAGCGTACTGGCTGGAGCCATGACCTGCCCTTTAAATCTGGCCCGACCATCCCACCGGACGTGTTCTTCTCCCCTGAACTTAGGTACAGTCATCTACAGTGGCACAAAAGTGTCAGCGCCATGATTTTTGACCGTTATCGCGCTACGGATATTTTGTTGACTGGTGAAAATTACCCCGCAGAATCAGGCTTATTCCCTTAACCCGGGCTTTCATCCTGACCGCCGCCTCACTACGACCAATCAGACTGCCGATGCATTTTACCTTCATTGTTAGTATCATAATTTCAGGCCTGCACCATCCGCTCATTGCCCGGACTTCCGACAAATCCCGGCAACCATATCTCGGTGCTTGTTCAGCTCCCGCAGCGCGGCGCAGACTCGCTCCCACTTCTGGACATGACTTTTCGCCCGACGCAATTCGCGGTTTGCCATATGCAGCGATGGTAAAACCAGGTCATCCGCTCGCGTTTCAGTAAACGATGGCAACGATTGCACAATATCAGCCACAGTTTCTGTTTTAATATCTTCCTGTGTTGCAGCTTCCTGTACTGGTAACGCAACACCTGCTGGCTGAGGAAAGGCTTTACCATCATTTTCCGTTACCGGCACGGATTTCGGCTCTGCTGGTAACTTATCGCCCGGCATGCAGTAACGAAATTTACCGTTCTGGTTTACACGAATCAGACGACCTTTGCTGATTGCCATTGCCAGCGTTGAAGCCACTTTGCGTGATGTTGTACCGAACAACGTAGCCAGCTCATCAGCCGTTTGTGGTCCGCGTTGTTCAACCGTCGCAGTTAAATCGCACTCCGAAATTTTAGCGACTGTTGCCGTGGTGGTTTCTTCCGACAGTTCTGCCGGCGCTGGCTGTTCCTGCTGAACGTTGTTATAAGCCACACGCCAGGTGTATACGCTTTTATCAACGAAGCCAGCCTTTCTCAGTTCCCACAGCTCGTTCAGCACTTCTTCACGACTGATATCAAGTCGCGCAGCCAGCTCTACCGACGTGGCTTTTCCCATCGCTTTCAGTGCGTCAAAAACAGTCTCCATAAATTTCCTCCCGGTAAAAATTACTTCTCAAATCAGACAAACCCAGCCGCTTTCCGGCGTTCATATTCCTGTTTCAGCAACTCAATTGGCGTTGGTCCCGCAGGACGTTTGGGTGCTGCCAGTTGTCGCCGGACAGGCGGAACACTCAGGCCGTTGCTAACATGCTTTGCCCATTTCGTCAGCTGCCGTTCTGCAAGCCGTTTTAACTCCCCTTCGGTCATCTGGCGTTCAATCCCCTTTGAACGCATCTCGAGGCAAATGTGATACAGCACAGGCTGAGACCACGGGTACTTATCACTTCCGTCGTATCGCCAGGACTCATTGCGCCAGCGGCGGTACTCCTCCATCACAGCATCCACCGTCAGACCAAATGGATTGGCCCCGCTTTCCGAAATCAGCGCCACAAACTCAGCCAGGTCCGGAGGCCATGTTTCACCCGCCCGGCAGCAGTCCATGCACTGGCGGCAGACCTGCCGGATTTGCTGCTCAGTCATCGCGCCAATCTGTGCAATCCAGAGCTTCGAAGGTGCGGCCCCGTTCTTCTGGGTCCAGCGGTTCGAATAAACCTCCCCCATGAGCTCCCACAGCTTCCAGGCCGTTTCCGTCGCTGATAAATCCGTTTTCACGTTCCCACTGCTCACGTGCTGCCCGAATTTCCTGAACTGCCCGTGATGCGGTTCCACCTAGTGCTGCTGCATGGTTTACCCCCTTGCTGACTGGTTTAACCTGCGCCCTGACGTGATTTACGTGACGGGCGAATTTCTGCTCCCACTGAACCTGCGTAAACACTTTCCCCTCCGCTGCCCAGTAGTCCCGGAATGCGGCAAGTTCAGCAGGTGTGAATTCTGTCTCCGGCAAAGCCATCCCCCACAACGCAGCCCGTCGTCGAAAATCCCGTGACGGATACCAGTTATCGGTCATCGGAAATTTTCCGATGGGTTCGCTCAGGCCATCCAGGAATACAGGGGGGACTGCCTGTAACGACAAAACTTCCTGCTCACTGGTCGGAGCACTCTCGCGTGCGTTATGTGTGGGGTTTAAATCTTTGGGTTCCTTTGGGTTCCGTGATCCGTTTTTGGGTGTCTTTGATGGAAAATTTGGGTGTCTTTGGTTATTTTCCATGCAGCAAAGAGTTCCGTTTTTGGGGCTGTTTTGTGCTGAAACATAACCGTTTTCGGTTCTGTTTTTATTAACAGTACCAATTTTACCTACCTTTAAAGACTCCCGTTTTTGGGTGTATTCATCCTCGGTAACACTTTCTTCAACACCGATAAGTCGGTACACCACAATTTGTTTTGTCCGGCCTTTTCTCTCACCGGTATCAACAATTAACCCAATCTCCATCAGGTGTCGTAAGCTGTCCTGCACAGTCTTTTTGTTCAGTTCCGTTACTTCTGCCAGTGCAGATACAGACGGGTATGCACACAAATCGGCACCGCACATATCAGCAAGCCAGGTCAATACTGACTTACTGGATGAACTGCCGGTTTTCACCTTTTTAGCCCATCGTAGCGCATCGATACTCATACGAACCCCAGACAGATATTTGTTTATCTGCAAAGTAATGTTGGTATTGCTGACGATACGCACGCTTGAAAGCAATAGCTTTTTCTATAAGTTCGTCAGTCTCACGTTCCACAACAGCTGGATCCGCAAAAAGTAGCCCTGACTCCACCACATCGCCATATTCTTTGTTTAACCCGGCGATCATGTACGTAATGCTTTTTCCGTCAGTAATTTCACGATACAACCTGAAATCACTGATCCGGATAGCCGCCATAATTGCCGGAATCAGCGCCGTGAATTTTTCCCGCTTATCCCTGGTGTCGATAGATTTCCAGCGTTCGAATATCTTCACCCGGTTAACGCCCAGCGCCCGTTGATCAACCGCGCCATCATCAAACGTGACGCGTTGAACATCGATGTTCGGGCGTTCTTTCAGAGCCCAGAATGCTTCCGTGATTAATATCGTCGCCTGCTCCTGTGTCATTCCTGGTCGGCATACCCAGGCATCCAGAGCCTCACAAACCTGTTCAGGGGTGATTTTCATTGTTCAACCGCCCCGCCCGCTTTGCCTTACGATATTCGTCATAAACTTTGGGGTCGTACTGAAGTTCCCCGCCGGATGCCTCTTGCAGGCGCATCGCGCGACCTTCAGGAACCAGTTCCCCCCATGCAGCAATGCTTGCCAACCTAACTCCTGCGGCATTGGCAAGCTTTGTTTTGCTGCCAAAAAACGCTATAGCATCAATTTTCAACATATCGAGCTCCTTAGATTTTCCTAAGGAAACTAGATCGTAGAGAAACCTAAGTCAAGAAAAATTAGAATTCCCTAATATGAAAAACGAAACCTTCGGTGCTCGCCTCTTACATAGGCGTAAAAAATTAAAACTGTCTCAGGCCGCATTAGGTAAGCTGGTCAAAGTGGCTCACGTAACAATTTCTCAATGGGAAAGAGATGAAACACAGCCGGCGGGGAAAAGATTATTCGCACTGAGCCAAGCGCTTCAGTGCTCACCGACTTGGCTTCTTTTTGGGGATGAAGATAAACAACCAGGCGAACCGATCCCGAATAATCAGCCAGCCATTCTGACAGAAGATCAAAAAGAGTTACTTCAACTGTTCGACGCACTGCCTGACTCAGAGCAAAAGGCCCTGTTGTCAGAGATGCGTGCTCGAGTTGAAAATTTCAACAAACTTTTTGAAGAACTACTTAAAGCTCGCAAAAGAAGCGCAAACAAATAACCCCTTTTTTCTCCACACCCTGTAATAAAAAGCACAAACTTTCAAACACTTGTGTTTTTTACACCAAAAAACTTAGGTTTTTCTACATAAAAATCTTGACCATATGCCTTAGGTTATTCTAAATTTCACTCATCAAGACACCGCACGGTGTTCTCAGCAAACAGTTCCGCTACTCCGGCGTTAAGGGGAAATGAGGTCAACATGGATACTATCGGTCTTGGCAACAACGAATCTCTGGTGTACGGCGTGTTTCCCAACCAGGACGGCACATTCACCGCGATGACGTATACCAAAAGCAAAACGTTTAAAACCGAAAATGGTGCCCGTCGCTGGCTGGAAAGAAACTCAGGTGAGTGATATGGATTTCGACACAATCATGGAAAAGGCTTACGAAGAATACTTCGAAGGCCTTGCCGAAGGCGAAGAAGCTCTCAGCTTCAGTGAGTTTAAACAGGCGCTTTCCAGCTCGGCAAAATCTAACGGCTGATAAGCGAAACAGCACCGCGAGGAATCAGTATGCAGAAACGAGAACCCGTCATCATCGCGCCAGACTATACCGATGATGAACTTTATGAGTGGATGCACCAGAAAATTAATGCAGCGCAGGATCTGAAATGGGCCAATGAAGCCAGAGCTAAGCAGGCTGAAAATCTGTCCGCTCTGGAGCAGGATATCACCAATCTGGAAAAAGCAGCGGCATTAAGCATTGCCAGAATGATTACATACCCGCGTTAGTAGCTAATCAACAAAGCTAAGGTTAGTAATTAAGGAGTTCTCCACGGGTGAGGTGGAGTGCGTGCGCCGGACACGGGTGAGCATCCGGCATTGACAGTTTACTGAAAGGATATTTCCCTGAAAAGTCAGACCATAACGCGAAAGCGCACGGCGAGGTAGCTGGTTCATAGATAGCCTGTCGTTAAATTTTCGTCGACCGTGCGCTTCCGGTTGTGGCAATCCGCGAAATGGCGCGGCGGTAAGTATGGCGGGGTTATTCCTTCCCCCGTTGAGGACACCGGGTTGTCAGGTTGACCATACGCTTAAGTGACAACCCCGCTGCAACGCCCTCTGTTATCAATTTTCTGGTGACGTTTGGCGGTATCAGTTTTACTCCGTGACTGCTCTGCCGCCCTTTTTAAAGTGAATTTTGTGATGTGGTGAATGCGGCTGAGCGCACGCGGAACAGTTAAAACCAAAAACAGTGTTATGGGTGGATTCTCTGTATCCGGCGTTAATTGTTAACTGGTTAACGTCACCTGGAGGCACCAGGCATCGCATCACAAAATTCATTGTTGAGGACGCGATAATGGAAACGTTATTACCAAACGTTAATACGTCTGAAGGTTGTTTTGAAATTGGTGTCACTATCAGTAACCCTGTATTTACTGAAGATGCCATTAACAAGAGAAAACACGAACGGGAGTTATTAAATAAAATATGCATTCTTTCAATGCTGGCCCGTTTACGTCCGATACAAAAAGGATGCTGGCAATGAATACAGCATTTGCACTTGTTCTGACAGTTTTTCTTGTTTCCGGAGAGCCAGTTGATATTGCAGTCAGTGTTCACAGGACAATGCAGGAGTGTGTGACTGCAGCAACCGAACAGAAAATTCCCGGTAACTGTTACCCGGTCGATAAAGTTATTCACCAGGATAATAACGAAATCCCGGCAGGTCTTTAAAACAGTTCCGTAATAAATATCCGGTTTCATTCTTATATGCCAGCAATGGCAGGGATTTGTTCACCCTTAAATCTGTAATGAGGTAAAACAAAATGAGTAAAGTCTTTATTTGCGCCGCCATTCCGGACGAACAGGCAATAAAGGAAGAAGGTGCAGTCGCTGTAGCCACTGCCATTGAAGCCGGTGATGAATGTCGCGCCCGCGCAAAATTTCACTGGCAATTCCTGGAACATTATCCGGCTGCTCAGGACTGCGCTTATAAATTTATTGTCTGCGAGGATAAACCTGGCATACCCCGCCCTGCCCTCGATTCATGGGATGCTGAATATATGCAGGAAAACCGCTGGGATGAGGAGTCTGCTTCTTTTGTCCCGGTTGAGACTGAATCCGATCCGATGAACGTCACTTTTGACAAGCTGGCCCCTGAAGTACAGAACGCTGTCATGGTTAAGTTCGACACATGTGAAAACATCACCGTTGATATGGTTATTAGCGCACAGGAATTGTTGCAGGAAGACATGGCAACATTCGACGGACATATCGTTGAAGCGTTGATGAAAATGCCAGAAGTTAACGCCATGTATCCGGAGCTTAAGTTGCACGCCATTGGGTGGGTTAAGCATAAATGTATTCCTGGTGCTAAATGGCCCGAAATTCAGGCAGAGATGCGCATCTGGAAAAAACGTCGCGAAGGTGAACGCAAGGAAACCGGAAAATACACGTCTGTTGTTGATCTCGCCCGCGCCAGAGCCAATCAACAGTACACTGAAAATTCAACAGGAAAAATCAGCCCGGTCATTGCTGCCATTCATCGCGAATACAAGCAGACATGGAAAACACTGGATGACGAACTGGCCTACGCTCTCTGGCCTGGTGATGTGGATGCCGGAAACATTGACGGCAGCATCCATCGCTGGGCAAAAAATGAAGTTATCGACAACGGCCGCGAAGACTGGAAGCGTATCTCGGCATCAATGCGCAAACAGCCTGATGCCCTTCGCTACGACCGCCAGACTATTTTTGGCCTTGTCCGTGAACGTCCGATCGACATTCACAAAGATCCCGTAGCACTGAACAAATATATCTGCGAATACCTGACGACAAAGGGCGTGTTTGAGAATGAAGAAACAGACCTGGGCACTGTTGATGTTCTCCAGTCATCAGAAACACAAACTGATGCAGTGGAAACTGAGGTATCTGATATCCCAAAAAATGAAACCGCGCCGGAAGCTGAACCATCTGTAGAGCGTGAGGGGCCGTTCTACTTCCTCTTCACCGACAAGGATGGCGAAAAATACGGTCGCGCAAACAAACTTTCTGGTCTGGATAAGGCGCTGTCTGCTGGGGCTACTGAAATCACGAAAGAAGAATATTTCGCCCGCAAAAACGGTACATACTCAGGTTCACAACAAAATACTGGTGCATCTGACACGACCGCACAACCAGGGCCGGTAAAAGTTACCGCTGACGAAGTAAACAAAATTATGCAGGCAGCCAATATCAGCCAGCCTGACGCCGATAAGTTACTTGCTGTATCGCGTGGTGAATTTGTTGAGGGGATTAGCGCCCCTAATGATCCGAAATGGGTCAAGGGGATCCAGACTCGCGATTCTGTGAACCAGAACCAGCATGAATCGGAACGGAACTACCAAAAAGCGGAACAAAACAGCCCAAATGCGTTACAAAACGAGCCAGAAACGAAACAACCTGAACCAGTAGTGCAACAGGAACCGGAAAAGATCTGCACCGCCTGCGGTCAGAGCGGTGGCGGCAACTGCCCTGATTGTGGTGCGGTGATGGGTGACGCAACATACCAGGAAATATTCGATGGAGAGAATCAGCCTGAAGTTCAGGAAAATGATCCGGAGGAAATGGAAGGCACTGCGCATCAGCACAAGGAGAACACTGGCGGCAATCAGCATCATGCCAGCGATAGTGAAACTGGCGAGGCGTCAGATCCCTTAATTAAGGCGAACGGTCATCATAATCTCACATCCACCAGCAGAGCGGGGATTCATCTGATGATCGACCTTGAAACCATGGGAAAAAATCCCGATGCCCCGATTATCTCAATAGGTGCAATATTTTTCGATCCGCAAACCGGAGATATGGGACCGGAATTTAGTAAGACTATCGATCTGGAAACTGCTGGCGGAGTCATTGATCGGGACACCATTAAATGGTGGCTTAAACAATCACGCGAAGCGCAATCTGCCATTATGGCCGATGAAATCCCGTTAGATGATGCACTGTTACAATTGCGGGAATTTATCGACGAAAACTCCGGTGAATTTTTTGTTCATGTCTGGGGAAATGGAGCCAACTTCGACAACACGATTTTGCGCCGTTCATACGAACGGCAGGGGATCCCCTGCCCGTGGCGTTACTACAACGATCGCGATGTACGCACAATCGTTGAGCTGGGGAAAGCCATAGACTTCGATGCCAGAACGGCTATTCCATTCGAAGGTGAGCGCCATAATGCACTTGATGACGCCCGTTACCAGGCAAAATACGTTTCAGCTATCTGGCAAAAACTGATCCCGAGTCAGGCTGATTTTTAATGTTCAACCCTAATTGCCGCTAACCGTATATAGTTAGCGGCGGTTATGAGATATAGCTATGAGCAGCTTATTTTTAACCGAAGATGAATTGCTAATATTAACGGGCTGCAAATATGCAAGCCACCAGCGAAAATGGTTAATGGAAAACGGGCTTCCGTTCTATACCAATCGTAGTGGCAAACCGATTGTCAGCCGGGAGCTATTTACCTGCAATAAAACTTTACCACCACGCGAGGTAGAGCCGAATTTTGGTGCGATCTGATGGGAAGACGAAGGAAAAATCCTGAACACGAAAAATTACCTCCAAATGTATACCCAAATAAATATAGTTATGTATGGAAACCAACATCCAGAGAATCTGTAACACTAACCGCCATCAAGGATGGTTTAGCTGCTTTATGGAAAAAGTATGAGGAAACTGTAAATAATCGCGATCGTGCAATGACATTCGGTCGCTTGTGGGAAAAATTCCTCGCCAGCGCCTATTACAGTGACCTCAGTCCAAGAACACAAAAAGATTATCTGCAACATCAAAAAAAGTTGCTTGCCGTATTCGGTAAGGTGCCGGCAGATTCCATAAAACCAGAACACATCCGTCGATACATGGACAAGAGAGGGGAGCAGAGTAAAACGCAAGCCAACCATGAAAAAAGCAGTATGTCCCGCGTTTACAGTTGGGGGTATGAGCGAGGGTACGTGAAGGGTAACCCATGTGCAGGTGTAAGTAAATTCAAGGCCAAAAACCGCGAACGATATGTAACCGACAAAGAATACCAGGCAGTATTAAGCGTTGCACCTCTTCCTGTTTTTATCGCAATGGAAATTGCCTATCTGTGTGCAGCGAGGGTTTCCGATGTGTTATCGCTGAAATGGGAGCAGATTGGAAACGACGGGATCTTTATCCAGCAAGGGAAAACAGGAAAAAAACAGATAAAAGCATGGAGTCCACGATTACAGGCGGCGATCGAAAAAGCAAAACAGTTACCAACATCCGCCTATGTAATCAGCAATCAATACGGCAACCGATATATGTACAAAGGCTTTAACGAAATGTGGGTAGAAGCAAGAAATCGCGCAGGCAAAATTTCAGGTATTTTAACCGACTTCACCTTTCATGATCTGAAGGCGAAAGGAATTTCAGACTATGAAGGAAGCAGTCGGGATAAGCAACTTTTCTCTGGTCACAAAACCGAGGGGCAAGTGCTAATCTATGACAGGAAGGTTAAAGTTTCACCGACACTTGATGTCCCGTTACCTGAAAATATTCCAAGAAAATATTCCAAGAAAATATTCCAAGTAATTCCAAGTGTGATTTTTGTCACTGACTTAATGATGTATAAGTGATTGAATTTTGGCGGAGAGAGGGGGATTTGAACCCCCGGTGGAGTTGCCCCCACTCCGGTTTTCGAGACCGGTCCGTTCAGCCGCTCCGGCATCTCTCCGTTCAGATGGTTGCCATGATGCCAGGAAATTTGGCATTTTAACAGTCCCTGTCCGTGCAATTTTGTTCAAGTGACGAGTTTGCGAGCAAAACGATGATTAAGTGGCCCTGGAAAGTACAAGAATCAGCACATCAAACTGCCCTTCCCTGGCAGGAAGCACTATCGATCCCCCTTTTAACGTGTCTGACAGAACAGGAACAAAGCAAATTAGTCGCTCTTGCCGAACGTTTTTTACAACAAAAACGGCTTGTTCCTTTACAGGGCTTTGAGCTGAATTCATTAAGAAGCTGCCGGATAGCACTTCTATTTTGCCTGCCCGTTCTGGAGTTAGGACTGGAATGGCTGGATGGTTTTCATGAAGTCTTAATTTATCCTGCGCCATTTGTGGTCGATGATGAATGGGAAGACGATGTCGGTCTGGTGCATAACCAACGTATTGTTCAGTCAGGTCAGAGCTGGCAGCAAGGGCCTATCGTTTTGAACTGGTTGGATATACAAGATTCTTTTGATGCTTCTGGTTTTAACCTGATTATTCATGAAGTCGCTCATAAGCTGGACACCCGTAACGGCGATCGCGCCAGCGGAGTTCCCTTTATTTCGTTGCGTGAGGTTGCTGGCTGGGAACACGATCTTCATGCTGCAATGAACAACATTCAGGAAGAAATCGAATTAGTTGGTGAGAATGCGGCGAGCATTGATGCTTATGCTGCCAGTGATCCTGCTGAATGTTTTGCCGTACTTTCTGAATATTTCTTTAGCGCCCCAGAACTTTTTGCTCCTCGTTTCCCTTCATTGTGGCAACGTTTCTGTCAATTTTATCAACAAGATCCTTTGCAGAGACTGCATCACGCTAATGATACAGACTCGTTTTCGGCGACGAATGTTCATTAATTAACAACTTTGCAGATTAATTAACCAATTGAAATGGCTTATGAAATTTAGTGTTGACAGACAAGGTACCGCTAAGTAATATGCGCCCCGTTCTCACGATTCCTCTGTAGTTCAGTCGGTAGAACGGCGGACTGTTAATCCGTATGTCACTGGTTCGAGTCCAGTCAGAGGAGCCAAATTCTAAAGATTCGCTTTTTTAGCGCAATGTCACTGCTCTTAGTTGAGCATTGCTTTTTAACGGATAGCGGGTTTTTGACATCTTAAGCGCCCTCAATCTTCATGGTTGAGGGCGTTTTGCTATGAACGCCATCACCATTTTCCCCTCGATTATAAAACTTGAGTAATTCAGTAGTCTCCCCTCTTGCAACTCACACCCAAAACTGCTTAACGAAAAGTTATTAATTTTCAATCATATTGCTATCAGGATCTACTTTTTTTCGCTGTGCTAGAAAGGGCGCATTTATGTTAGCTCGTTCAGGGAAGGTAACCGTGAAGGTTACTGGCAACTCAAGCACCGCCCATGTTGCTAGCTTTATCGCTGATCCATCGACTATCGCCGCCACCAACAGTGATTTAAGTACCTTAAAGGCAACGGTTGAGGATGGCAGTGGTAACCTGATCGAAGGTCTCACTGTGTACTTCGCCTTAAAAAGCGGCTCCACCACATTAACGTCATTAACAGCAGTGACCGATCAAAACGGAATCGCGACAACAAGCGTGAAAGGAGCGATAACGGGGAGCGTCACTGTAAGCACAGTCACAAGCAAACAGTAGATATATCGCTAGTGGCAGGCCCAGCAGACGCCTCGCAGTCCATCCTTAAGAACAACCAGTCATCACTGAAAGGGGACTTTACCGATAGTGCTGAGCTACATCTTGTTCTGCACGATATATCAGGCAATCCGATCAAAGTTTCTTAAGGGATGGAATTTGTGCAATCAGGTACAAACGTGCCCTATATGAAAATTAGCGCAATTGATTACAGTCAAAATATCAACGGTGATTACAAAGCTACTGTTACAGGAGGCGGAGAGGGTATCGCAACGCTGATCCCCGTATTGAATGGTGTTCATCAGACGGGCCTGAGTACCACGATAGAATTCATTAGCGCGGAAACCAGACCAATGACCGGTACAGTGTCAGTGAATGGTGCAAACCTACCGACAGCTTCATTCCCTTCGCAGGGATTTACCGGGGCGTATTATCAGTTGAATAATGACAGCTTTGCACCAGGAAAAACGGCGGCTGATTATTTGTTTCAAGCTCGGCCTCCTGGGTAGGCGTTGATGCTACTGGTAAAGTGACATTCAAAAATGACGGTGATAGCAATACTGTAATAATCACAGCGCCCCCAAGATCCGGTGGTGCTATTTACCAAACAGTTCCGCATGAATCGCGTTCGGTGTGACTATGATCATTTTCGGTGAGTATTGCTTTGCTCCAAAGGCTGGTTTTCTGTGATGATTGACCAGCCTCAGAGTATTGATGACACTACCGTTCATAACAGATCGGCATTACTATGCATAAGTACTGCCTCAAATTCTCGCCAAAACACTTTTTAATGCCTTTGCGAATTCATCCAGACTTATATTGTCAATTTTTTGCCCAACGATGACTGACTCCGAAACATCGGCCATTGCGGGCCATCGCGTTTTGTAATCAGCATAAATTGCAACAACAGGGGTATTATAGGCACTTGCCATATGTAATATTGAGGTGTCAGGAGTTATTGCAATATAAGCATCTTTTATGATTGCTGCTGAACGTTTAATCGAGGGTGATAAGGATAAACGGTAGACATTATTATAACAATCCACTAATGCCCTGGCTTTATCTTCCCCTTTGGGTCCATAAACGATCACTATTGGCATATCTGTTTCACTTTGAATTTTTGCTATTAGATTTTCTGCAATCGATAATGAAAATGTACGTTCCTGCGAGCTACCTTCTAAATTGAGCGCAATGTAAGATCCTAACGATCGCATTTCCTCGCGTACCTCATCGAGTACATCATCGCTTAATGGCAATTCATATATTGACCTGACTGCCGGAAAACCCGCCTCACGCATCATAAATGCCCATGTCATGGGTACAGGAGCCCGGAGATTCTGATCCATCCGGGACGCGTTATTACACAAAGGGGAATAGCACTTCATGGTTAAACCGACGACCTGGAAATTCGTTTTTGCTTTCAACTGACTGATAAATATCATCGTTTTCAGGTTCTTTTTACGCATCGCCTCTATACAAAGATCCGGCGTACCGTATTGCAGTGTTATGTTCTTCGCTAAATCTTTTATTTCTTTTAATATTGCGTGATCCTGCATAGTCATTGTGACTAATGTTAATTTAGTCTGTTCAAGTTTGAGCACATTAAAGACTTCTAAATTAATTGTCGACGTAACAATTAATAGATGCTTAATTTTATGCAATTCAAGCGCCCGAATAACAGGAAAGATGGCCATAGCATCGCCAATCTGATCGGGAATATGTATGACAACAAAGTCTGTTTTTTCAATATTAAAATTATAAGCTTTATAATCGTAGTAACTAAATGCAATACGTCTCAACAATGATACTAAAAACATAACTAACCTCGCCTCCCTACTGGTTATAATGCAATGCAGTCTATCAGAATCATCAGGGTGCAATTTTGTGCATATGCGGACTTTTATGTTTCATATCTCGAACCTGTGGGTCCTCTGCTTAATCCTTAAACAACACCAGCAACTCCTGCGCTTTCATCCTCCATCGAATTTTTCATGTTGCCGCTAATCAGCCATAAAATCATTTGCAGATGCGCTCTGTCGAGGTAGTCTCATAAGGTTCGTTTATAGATCGACGGCAATGTGAGTTACCTTTTCCATACTAATTATAAAAAGACAGTACAAACAGGATCATTATGGGCTCCACGCTCATCTCCACTCGTCCCGATGAAGGGACGCTTTCGTTAAGTCGCGCCCGACGAGCTGCGTTAGGCAGTTTCGCTGGTGCCGTCGTCGACTGGTATGATTTTCTACTCTATGGCATTACCGCCGCACTGGTGTTTAATCGCGAGTTTTTCCCGCAAGTAAGCCCGGCGATGGGAACGCTCGCCGCATTTGCCACCTTTGGTGTCGGTTTCCTTTTCCGACCGCTCGGCGGTGTCATTTTCGGTCACTTTGGCGACCGACTGGGACGTAAGCGCATGTTAATGCTGACCGTCTGGATGATGGGCATCGCGACAGCCTTGATTGGCATTCTTCCTTCCTTCTCTACCATTGGGTGGTGGGCTCCCATTTTACTGGTGACGCTGCGTGCCATACAGGGATTTGCCGTCGGCGGCGAATGGGGAGGCGCAGCGTTGCTTTCCGTTGAAAGTGCGCCGAAAAATAAAAAAGCCTTTTACAGTAGCGGTGTACAAGTTGGCTACGGAGTAGGTTTACTGCTTTCAACCGGACTGGTTTCATTGATCAGTATAATGACGACTGACGAACAGTTTTTAAGCTGGGGCTGGCGCATTCCTTTCCTGTTTAGCATCGTACTGGTACTGGGAGCATTGTGGGTGCGCAATGGCATGGAGGAGTCCGCGGAATTTGAACAACAGCAACATAATCAAGCGGCCGCGAAAAAACGCATCCCGGTTATCGAAGCTCTGTTACGACATCCCGGTGCTTTCCTGAAGATTATTGCACTACGACTGTGCGAGTTGCTGACGATGTACATTGTTACTGCCTTTGCACTTAATTATTCAACCCAGAATATGGGGTTACCGCGCGAACTTTTCCTTAATATTGGTTTGCTGGTAGGTGGATTAAGCTGCCTGACAATTCCCTGTTTTGCCTGGCTTGCCGATCGTTTTGGTCGGCGCAGGGTTTATATCACAGGCGCGTTGATCGGAACGTTGAGCGCATTTCCTTTCTTTATGGCGCTTGAAGCACAATCTATTTTCTGGATAGTTTTCTTCTCCATAATGCTGGCAAACATTGCGCATGATATGGTGGTGTGTGTGCAACAACCGATGTTTACCGAAATGTTTGGTGCCAGTTATCGCTACAGTGGTGCTGGAGTCGGTTATCAGGTTGCCAGTGTGGTTGGCGGTGGATTTACACCTTTTATTGCCGCTGCACTCATCACTTACTTTGCCGGGAACTGGCATAGCGTCGCCATTTATTTGCTGGCTGGATGCCTGATTTCTGCAATGACCGCTTTGTTGATGAAAGACAATCAACGCGCTTGATAGCCTGGCGAAGATCATCCGATCTTCGCCTTACACTTTTGTTTCACATTCCTGTGACATACTATCGGATGTGCGGTAATTGTATGGAACAGGAGACACACATGAATAATAAGGGCTCCGGTCTGACCCCAGCTCAGGCACTGGATAAACTCGACGCGCTGTATGAGCAATCTGTAGTTGCTTTACGCAACGCCATTGGCAAATATATTACAAGTGGCGAATTACCTGATGAAAACGCCCGCAAACAAGGTCTTTTTGTCTATCCATCACTGACCGTAACCTGGGACGGTAGCACAACTAATCCCCCCAAAACGCGCGCATTTGGTCGTTTTACTCACGCAGGCAGTTACACCACCACGATTACTCGCCCTACTCTCTTTCGTTCGTATCTCAATGAACAACTTACGTTGCTGTATCAGGATTATGGTGCGCATATCTCTGTGCAACCCTCGCAGCATGAAATCCCTTATCCTTATGTCATCGATGGCTCCGAATTGACACTTGATCGCTCAATGAGCGCTGGTTTAACTCGCTACTTCCCGACAACAGAACTGGCGCAAATCGGCGATGAAACTGCAGACGGCATTTATCATCCAACGGAATTCTCCCCGTTATCGCATTTTGATGCTCGCCGGGTTGATTTTTCCCTCGCACGGTTGCGCCATTATACCGGTACGCCAGTAGAACATTTTCAACCGTTCGTCTTGTTTACCAACTACACACGTTATGTGGATGAATTCGTTCGTTGGGGATGCAGCCAGATCCTCGATCCTGATAGTCCCTACATTGCCCTTTCTTGTGCTGACGGGAACTGGATCACTGCCGAAACCGAAGCGCCAGAAGAAGCCATTTCCGACCTTGCATGGAAAAAACACCAGATGCCAGCATGGCATTTAATTACCGCTGATGGTCAGGGTATTACTCTGGTGAATATTGGCGTGGGACCGTCCAATGCTAAAACCATCTGCGATCATCTGGCAGTGTTACGCCCGGATGTCTGGTTGATGATTGGCCACTGTGGCGGATTACGTGAAAGCCAGGCCATTGGAGATTATGTCCTTGCACACGCTTATTTACGCGATGACCACGTTCTTGATGCGGTTCTGCCGCCCGATATTCCTATTCCGAGCATTGCTGAAGTGCAACGTGCGCTTTATGACGCTACCAAGTTAGTCAGCGGCAGGCCTGGTGAGGAAGTCAAACAGCGGCTGCGTACAGGTACTGTGGTAACCACAGATGACAGGAACTGGGAGTTACGTTACTCAGCTTCTGCACTTCGTTTTAACTTAAGCCGGGCCGTAGCAATTGATATGGAAAGTGCAACCATTGCCGCGCAAGGATATCGTTTCCGCGTGCCATACGGGACACTACTGTGTGTTTCAGATAAACCGTTACATGGTGAGATTAAACTTCCCGGCCAGGCTAACCGTTTTTATGAAGGCGCTATTTCCGAACACCTGCAAATTGGCATTCGGGCGATCGATTTGCTGCGCGCAGAAGGCGACCGACTGCATTCACGTAAATTACGAACCTTTAATGAGCCGCCGTTCCGATAATAAGTTATGAACCTTCTTATCAGAAATAGATGTGAAGGATTAAGTAAGACATCTGGCAAATAGCCTGCAATAAACGCGGGCTGTTTGCTTCCTTGGGCAGATGCGAGTTTTATTATCGTCTTAATGATTTCCACATATTAAAAGCAAGTATGCTTTCAAAACACAATTATAAAAAATCCCGCCAACAACATTAGTTTTTATAAAATTAAATATAAGATTATGGCTTTAGAATATTTTTATTTCTAATAGACGAGATTTTTCCTGTTATGATATAATATGCTGAATTAACACATGTTAACGATTTACCAGTAATGTAAATAAATTTTCGAGGAGATCATTCCAGTGGGACGTAAATGGGCCAATATTGTTGCTAAAAAAACGGCTAAAGACGGTGCAACGTCTAAAATTTATGCAAAATTCGGTGTAGAAATCTATGCTGCTGCCAAACAAGGTGAACCCGATCCAGAATTAAACACATCTTTAAAATTCGTTATTGAACGTGCAAAGCAGGCACAAGTTCCAAAGCACGTTATTGATAAAGCAATTGATAAAGCCAAAGGCGGCGGAGATGAAACGTTCGTACAGGGACGTTATGAAGGCTTTGGTCCTAATGGCTCAATGATTATTGCTGAGACATTGACTTCAAATGTTAACCGTACGATTGCTAACGTTCGCACAATTTTCAATAAAAAAGGCGGCAATATCGGAGCGGCAGGTTCTGTCAGCTATATGTTTGACAATACGGGTGTGATTGTATTTAAAGGAACAGACCCTGACCATATTTTTGAAATTTTACTTGAAGCTGAAGTTGATGTTCGTGATGTAACTGAAGAAGAAGGTAATATTGTTATTTATACTGAACCTACTGACCTTCATAAAGGAATCGCGGCGCTAAAAGCGGCTGGAATCACTGAGTTCTCAACAACAGAATTAGAAATGATTGCTCAAACTGAAGTTGAGCTTTCCCCAGAAGATTTAGAAATCTTTGAAGGGCTTGTTGATGCCCTTGAAGATGACGACGATGTACAAAAAGTTTATCATAACGTCGCAAATCTCTAATTATATTTTAAAGAAATCTGTCTTTATGGCAGATTTCTTTAATCTCATATAATTCTTATAAAGAATATAATATCCAGCTCGTCATATTGATTATAAAACCCACGCTCCCAGAGAAATAATATTTATTAAAATTCCAGGCCTTCTTTTTCTGATTACAGAAGGCAAAGTGGCAATTACGTATAGTTTCCCGATAAAGACGTGACAGCAACATCCCACATAAGGCATTTTTCTCTTTATCTTTGTACGGTACTTCACGGAACGAAGTTTTTGACCTTGCGAATCGTGATGTCTGTTGGGAGGCAATTTGCTCACTGAAGCGTGAGACTCGATTAAACGAACGAAACACAGAAATCAAAAAACCCGGTCACTTTTTTTACAAAGTGACCGGGTAAAAATAATTTTTATTTTTTAACTGCCTTGAGACTCATAAAGATGTCTCAAAACTAAAATTTGGCTCCTCTGACTGGACTCGAACCAGTGACATACGGATTAACAGTCCGCCGTTCTACCGACTGAACTACAGAGGAATCGTGAGAACGAGGCGAATATTAGCGATGCCCATCCACAATGTCAAAGCCTGTTTTTTAAATTTGAAATCGTTTGCTGAAATAATCTGCATTTTGTCGTTTATTCCGACACAACTGGCTTTTTTTCACACTTTTGCGGCTCGGATCGAGGGTATTTCCACAGCCAACGTCCAGTAACCATTCGCCAGTAAAACAGCACGGCCCGCACAGCCCAGTCGGCAAACATTCCCATCCAGACACCAACCACACCCCAGCCAAGCATGATTCCCAGCACATAACCGACTACAACCCGGCAACCCCACATGCTCAACATCGAAACCCACATGGCGTAACGGGCATCACGAGCACCCTTAAATCCAGCGGGTAGCACCCATGAGGCGGACCAAATAGGCATAAATAAAGCATTTAGCCAAATCAGAATCACAACGACGTGTTTAACCTGTGGATCCTGGGTGTAAAACGATGCCATAACCCCGGCAAAGGGAGCCGTTAGCCAGGCGATGGCCGTTAATCCAAGAGTGGACAGCCAGAACACATGCCGCAACTGAATCTCTGCTTGCGCTATCTGCCCTACCCCCAACCTTCGGCCTGTAATGATCGTAGAAGCAGAACCGAGCGCACTTCCGGGTAAGTTGATAAGAGCCGCAATTGAGAACGCGATAAAATTTCCGGCAATAACGCTGGTCCCCATCCCGGCAACGAACATTTGGGTTAATAACCGACCACTGGTAAATAACACTGATTCGACACTCGCTGGAATACCAATCCCCATGACTTCCCAGATAATGCTAAAATTCAGCGGTTTAAAATAGCTCTTTAACGAAATCCTTAGCGCAGGATTAAAACCAATCGCCAGCACCCACAAAATTGCAACTGCGCCAATATAACGAGAAATGGTTAAACCCAACCCAGCCCCGACAAATCCCAGTCCCGGCCAGGAGAAAAGGCCGTAAATCAATATGCCGCTAATAATAATATTAAGAATATTCAGGCTACCGTTAATCAGTAGCGGTATTTTCGTATTCCCTGCACCACGAAGTGCCCCGCTACCAATAAGAGTGATGGCAGCTGCTGGATAACTGAGTACGGTCAGCTCCAGATAAGTCAACGCCAGTGCTTTAACTTCTGTCGTGGCATCACCCGCGACGAAATCAATAATTTGTTCGCCAAAATGATGAATTAGCGTTGCCAACAGTACGGCAAACAACGTCATGATCACCAATGACTGCCGCGTCGCCACCCTCGCTCGTCGTCGATCTCGCTTACCGAGACTAAATGCTACAACGACAGTAGTACCAAGATCGATAGCTGCAAAAAAAGCCATAATGACCATATTGAAGCTGTCCGCCAACCCCACGCCGGCCATCGCATCTTTTCCCAGCCAGCTGACCAGAAAAGTGCTCAGGACCCCCATCAACAGGACACAGGCGTTCTCCATGAAGATAGGAACAGCAAGCGGGGTTATCTCGCGCCAGAACAACACTTTGTAGCTCTTGCGTTTAGAGTGCCAGCGAGTGCCGTGAACAACCTGGCGTAAAGCAGAGGAGATATTCAAAGCCGACCTTAATTGCAGAAAGTGAAACCACATTTCAAATGATGAGGGAGAATCAGCAAAGCTGCAAAGATTTTCGCCAACAAATTGTCTGCAAATGCAACAAACTGTTGATAGAAACGGCAAACAGTTGGGAAATTTAAAAATCGGGTTTGACAAAATATTTTTCGCCGTTAAGATGTGCCTCAACAGCGATTCCTCTGTAGTTCAGTCGGTAGAACGGCGGACTGTTAATCCGTATGTCACTGGTTCGAGTCCAGTCAGAGGAGCCAAATTTCTGAAAAGCCCGCTTTTATAGCGGGCTTTTTGCTATATCTGATAATCAATTTCCTCTTCACTGTTTTCCATCACCTGGCGCTTGATATCCTCAACTGACAGTCCTGCATTACAGAGTTCCAGAAAGCGCCAGACATAGTTACGCTGAAGTTGTCCTCGCTTCAGTCCCAACCAGACAGTATTAGCATCGAAAAGATGCCGCGTATCCAGGCGGATTAAATTCTCTTCCTCTTGTGCGCCGCTGGATTGTTCGGCAACTAATCCGATCCCAAGCCCAAGAGCAACATAGGTTTTAATGACATCAGAATCCTGTGCACTTAATACAATATCTGCCGGCAAACCTTTGCGGGCAAATGCGTCATCAATGCGTGAGCGCCCCGTAATCCCCTGTCGGTAAGTAATTAACGGCCACTTCGCTATTGATTCCAGCGTCAATGATGTAATTTGCGTTAAGGGATGATCGAGTGGAACAAGCAAACTATGGTGCCAACAAAACCACGGGAAGGCGACGAGCTGCGGGTCATTACTCAAACGCTCGCTGGCGATACCAATATCAGCTTCGCCATTTTGCAACAACGTCGCAATTTCCTGTGGCGTACCCTGGATTAGCTCGAGCCGAACCTCCGGGAAAAGTTCGCGAAAAGCTTTAATGACCTCTGGCAAGCTATAACGTGCCTGAGTATGCGTCGTTGCAATAGTGAGAACACCAGACGTATCGTTGGTAAACAAGTCTGCAAGCCGACGAACATTACTGGCTTCATTCAGAATACGTTCTGCAATGACCAGTAATGCTTTGCCCGGTTCAGTCATGCCCAGCAGTCGCTTACCTCGTCGAACAAATATTTCGATGCCAAGTTCATCCTCCAGTTCCCGAATATGACGGCTAACGCCTGACTGTGAGGTAAAAAGCATATTCGCAACCTCTGTCAGGTTGTAATCCTGACGTGCAGCCTCGCGGATTATCTTTAGTTGTTGGAAATTCACGGTAAACTCCGGGCAGTTCAGATATCCCGTTATTGTTAAAGTCTAATGCCCGGCATAACAAATAATAAAAACCCGCATCTTATTCCATCCCGATATAACGCTTAGCTCACCAATTGCCACTGCCTTTTTTCCATCACTGGAGAACTAATCACTGACATTAACAACTCTTTCACTGCCTGTGCCTGTGGTGACAAGTTTGCTCTGGCGGGTAAATTTAAGGACAAAGAGAGACTCATTGAAGGAGTGGTAATGCGTGACATCCACCCATTTACTGCGCCACATAACGAACGCGCAGCCGATTCAGGTAATACTGCAACGCCCATGCCGCTGGCAATCGCTGCGGTAAGCGTGGCAATAGACTCAATTTCACCAATGACTTTTGCCGTGAGCCGCCGTAGGGAAAAAGCCTCATCAACACGAAGTCTAACAGCGCTGTAATCACTGGGGAGAAAGAGGTTCATTTGCGCAATAGCATTAACATCAACGCTTTGCCCCGGGCAATCTTGAGTTCCTACCAGGAAAAGATCTTCTTTCAGCAAAGCCTGACTGGATACCCCAGCCACAGGGGAATGCTCATAAATAACCGCCATATCGAGTTGGTGATTTATCAGTTTTTCGTTAAGCACTGCACCACTATTTTCATGAAGATAGATAACGACCTCCGGGAATTCAGCGCGAACCGCCTGTAATAAGGGCATGGTGATGGATGACGCAGCGGTTCCTGGCGCAAAGCCAATCGAGACTTGCCCCGATAATGACTGACCAACGTTATGCACCGCCAGTTGGGCCTGCTCACACTGACGTAAAATGGCCCGTGCATGGGTATAGAGAATTTTTCCGGCGTCTGTTGGCGTAACGCCCCGTTTTGTGCGAATCAAAAGCTGTTGATTTAACTCACCTTCCAGTGTGGCAACCTGCTGGCTGAGCGCTGGTTGTGCGATATGCAATACTTCAGCAGCCTGGGTCAGGCTACCAATATCTACAATTTTTACGAAGTATTTCAGGCGTCTGAAGTTCATGTTGCCTCCGGTTTTTAAGAATCGGCCCAAGTGCCGCCATTACTTACAACCAGAATGCAAGATGCTTGCCAGTTCTATTTTGGCGTTGATGCGCAAGCTAACCAACTGTCAAATAAGAGATCATGATAGATTCGTCATTGGCCCTTTTTATCAGCAGTCGCATTCACCTGCCCTATAAAAGGAGGGTATGCACCACGATGGTTCATTACCCAATAAGATTGAAAGCTCACCACTTTGTTGAAATTGGCAGCAAACAAACAAAAAAATGCATTTCACCCTTTGACATCACCATGCACTGCCATTAATATGCGCCCCGTTCACACGATTCCTCTGTAGTTCAGTCGGTAGAACGGCGGACTGTTAATCCGTATGTCACTGGTTCGAGTCCAGTCAGAGGAGCCAAATTCAAAAAAGCCTGCTTTCGAGCAGGCTTTTTACTTTCTAATTACCAACGCTCTTAAAACATCTGTCTTGAACCAGAACTAATTTGCACAGGCATTCCCGATCGATGTTGCAACGCAGCATTTGCGCGATTTACATCAACTTCTTGCCCGTTGATAAACGCCCGCAAAGATGGGGTTACCGGCAATGGCACTTTTCGGTCAGACTCATATTCTGCACGATTGCGCGACAGCGGCTCATGAACTTCCAGCCACTTTGAACCATCCGGTTCCGTTGTGTATTTCACTGGCTGATCAATAATTTGTACACGAGTGCCTACAGGAACATTATCAAACAGATATTTGATATCGTCATTGCGCAGACGAATACAGCCCTGACTTACCCGGAGCCCAATACCAAAATTGGCATTGGTACCGTGGATGGCATACAACCTGCCAATATAAATCGCGTACAGCCCCATGGGGTTATCGGGCCCCGCAGGAACAAATGCGGGCAAACTCTCCCCTCGTTTCGCATATTCGCGCCGAGTGTTCGGCGTTGGCGTCCAGGATGGTGCTTCTTGTTTACGTTCAACGGTAGTCACCCAGTTACGCGGGGTTTCTCGCCCAGCCTGGCCGATACCAATAGGAAAGACTTCCACTGTATTACTGTCTGGCGGATAGTAATAAAGACGCATTTCAGCGACGTTAACCACAATCCCTTTACGGACAGTGGCGGGCAAAATCAGTTGCTGCGGAATGGTGAGTTGTGAGCCAGGCTTCGGCAAAAAAACATCAGCGCCCGGATTCGCTTCCAGCATATTACTTAACCCTTGCCCGTATTGTGCGGCAAAAGTCTCCAGCGGCTGAGTATTGTGATCAGGAACAGTTACAGTAAGCGACTGCCCCACTAAACGGCTACCCTCTGGAGGTAATGGATAAGTTACCGCCAGGCTAGTATGGCTGGCAAAAAGCAGAGCAAATGAGCAAAGAATATTTACACGACGCATCATGTCCCTTTCCTATGTCGCGAAAGCTATCCGTTAAGTATAGCTTTTATCAGACTTTTCGTTTTTAACTGTTCAAATCAGAAGTCGTATTCCCCGGTAGAACAATATTACTGGCAGCAAGTTCGCCCATGTTGTTGTATATCGCACAAGCAGCTTCGATGATGGGCATCGCCAGAGCTGCGCCACTCCCCTCACCTAAACGCATCTCCATATTGAGATAAGGCTCCAGCCCCAAATGCGACAGCGCTATACGCGCCCCTTTTTCTGCCGACAGGTGAGAAGGAATGAGATACGGTTTGATTGCAGGAGACATCTGGCAGGCTGCGAGCGCAGCAGCATAAGAAAGAAATCCATCCAGCAACACAGGTAAACCGCAGGACGCAGCGCCTAACATCACGCCAGCCATTCCGACCAAATCAAATCCACCCACTTTTGCAAGGACATCAACGCCATCCTGAGGATTTGGTTGATTCAACGTAATCGCCCGGCGCACAACATCAATTTTATTAGCCAGTTTATCTGTCGGCAGGTTTGCGCCAATCCCAACCACTTCTTCAGGATCCCAGCCAGTGATTGTGCTGACTATTGCCGCTGCCGGTGTCGTGTTTGCCATCCCCAGTTCACCTACACCAAACAGCGTGACACCGTTTTTTGCCAGCTCCCGCGTATAACATATGACGTCCAAAAGCAACTTTTCAGCCTGACGGCGACTCATTGCCGGAGCTGAAGCAATATTGCCGCTACCTCGTGCGACACGCATGTTGATAAGCCCGGGGATAGGCTCAGCAGTATCAATACCAACATCAATTACGTGGACGTTAGCGCCCGCTTGTGCTGCCAGCACACACACGCCGGTTGTTCCGCGGGTCATATTTTCAGCCTGTATGGCTGTCACTTCTTTTGGAGAAATAGCGACCCCTTCCTCCCAGACGCCGTGATCGGCACACATAACCAGTATCGCTTTTTTGCCCACATGCGGTATGCCATTCAACCCCGGCATTCCTGCCAGTTGTATGGCAAGCGCCTCCAGCTTTCCCAGGCTACCAACAGGTTTGAGTAACCCGTCAATATGCCGTTGTGCACGCGACATAGCGGCAGGATCGATGGCTGGGATCGTATTCAGTAAATCGGCAAGTATTTGCATGTCACGTCTCTTTATAGCAGTGCCAGCAGGAAAACCAGTTCACCAAGCTCTATGGCTGCTCCCAGCGTATCGCCCGTTTGCCCGCCCAGCGTACGTTTGAGAAGCTGACCGAGGATGAAAATCGCCACCATCGTCACCACCATAGCAGCCACACCATGCATACCCGGCAATAATACGGCAGCAAAAATAGCGGCTAAGCCGAGTGTGACGCAGGTTTGTCGCCCATCAATTTTGCCAATGAACACATTGCCAAGCCCTTCTTCCCGCGCATAACGATGACGATACATCAATAATGCGGCAGTCCCGCGGCTGACCGCACATGCTGCCGCCAGCGATGCAAGGATCGGTTCGCCACGCAGAGCCAACTCGCTTAACACCAGAATCTTTGCCAGTACCACAAAAATCAATGCCAGACCGCCGTGGGTGCCTAAACGGCTATCACGCATGATTTCCAACATGCGATCGCGGCTACGTGCAGAAAATACGCCATCACAGGTATCAGCGAGGCCGTCCAGATGGAATCCCCCGGTCATCAGCGCCAGCACAAGTACGCTAAACAGTGCCGCCAGTGGTGCGCCACACCATGCCTGCAGCACCATGAAGACCAACCCGCTAATCGCGCCAAGCAATAATCCAATCAAAGGAAAAGTAATAATACCGCGAGAATAATGCTCGAAATCCAGTCCCTGGGACCAGCGACGCGGTACAGGCAGACGCGTAATAAATGAGAGCATCGCCCAAAATAATTTACTCATTTGATTTTTACTCCAATACCCGAAACCACCAGCCATACTTCATTTGCCGCAGCGGCCAACTGCTGATTTACCCGCCCGGCAATATCACGAAAATGTCGTGCCAGACGACTCTCCGGCACAATCCCCATTCCCACTTCGTTAGTCACTAATACAACCTTTGCGGGGCAACGTTGGCAGGCAGCAATCAACGACTGAATCTCAGCATTAATCGCCTGTTCCATCGCCTGATAATCCCATTCATCAGGGTCTTTATCGCCGCCATAATCAAACAACAGATTAGTCACCATTGTGGTAACGCATTCCAGCAACACAGCCTCATTCGGGTTAATGTCTGCATGAATTAATTCATCAAGATGTTGCCAGCGCTCCACTGTGCGCCAGTGCTCCGGGCGGCCTTGCCGATGATGTTCTATCCGTGCAGCCATCTCATCATCAAGGATTTGCGAGGTAGCGATATACAGAACCTGTGAAGAGTCCCCAATAAGCGCCTCTGCGTGGCGACTCTTCCCGCTCCGTGCCCCACCTGTCACCAAAATCATCATACCGACTCCTGATTCAATTGTATGATGGTATTCATTGAACAGAACAATGGATCCCCCACCGTTGCTGACCGCAAAACATTTACGCGATTAATACTGCGCGTAATATAATTAAAAATCCAGCATTCTCAATCCATTACGAAAGAAGATGGCATTGCGGAATAGCCAGACTTCCTCGTGTTAACGTCCGACAAAATGCGTCATTGACAGCGGTTTCTCTGGAATGACAGATTTCATTCAGATAATGGATTAATGCTACAGCCCCACCAGCCGGACCAGTCAGCAAACGGGCATTGTGTTCTGCAATCACAATTACCGTCGTTCCTTCAGAATGAGCGAGCCATTCTGGTACGGATATCTCGCTTTCAGCTGCTATCAATAGCAGCACTGAATAATCGCTATACGCATCTGATAACGATTGCACAGGCCCACCGTCAAAAGGCTGGAAATCTTGCTGCCAGTCCTCACCAACAAAACAGGTTATTGGCAATATTTCCGCCAGATGTTTCGCCAGATCCACATCTCCAGATAAGAGGCAAAAAAGAGCTATCGATTCGGGTTTTATCGTTTTCATGCCCCTCGCCCTCCACTTAATTTCCTGTAATGGCGGTCTGGTTGATAAGCCATGAAACAAGATTGCCACACCTTAAGTGCAGCCCTGGTGCCTGTCGGCACTGCGATTAAAGAACTAAATGATGCCGCCATACCCTGATCCTTTCAGGGTGGTAGGGGTATAAAGACGCGCCTGTACTCTACCGGACGCTTCCGGGCAACCCACTTCCCACCGAAGTTGTTGGTATTGACTGACTGGCTGGTCTTCTGGCTTAGCGTCATCCTCTCCCGACCTTCCCAATCTCGCGATCAGTGGCATTTTCGGGTTTGTCAGCATTACAGCAGCGGGGGCTGCGAGGGATTTTCACCCTCTTCCCAGGCACAAATGTGCCACACCTGTCAGCGTATGTTATGAGCTGATTTCACTTTTCCCATAACAGGTAAATAACGTTAATTATTCATTCCAGAGTTTATTTAAACCGTCCTCTTTTTTTGGGGCATTTACTCTATACCGTTTCCATCGCCGCATTATCACTCACTTGCTGTCGATACACCTGCGGCGTAACCTGATAAGTCTGACGGAAAACTTTGCAAAAATAACTTGTTTGCGAAAAACCTAAATTACGCGCAATGCTGGCGATGCTCCAGTCACTATGGCACAGTAACTCACGAGCGCTGGCCATCCGTTGTTGGTTTACCCACGCATTAAACCCGATTCCATGGTATTTCTTAAATAACTTACTGAAATAATAAGGGCTTAGATAAACGTGCGAGGCAACATCTTCCAGACGCAAATCGTCTGATAAATGCGCATCAATATAACGTAAAGCTTTTTTCATTTTATTGTCGTGGGGACCAGGCGCACGAGTCTGGCGCAACGAATCTGACTGAGATTTGTTCTCTTTAATAACCACAAAATTGAGTTGTTTTTTTAGGCAATTTTCTACAATCAACTTCAACAAATCCGCAGAGGCCATAACTCTTGAGTAATCCATCTCAGGGACTTTGCGAAATTCATTAAGTAATTCGGGATCTGCCTGCCAGCAATCATCGACATTCAGAATATCGACCAAATCGACATCATCATTACGCAGACGAACTTGCCCGCACAATACAAAACCAACTAAATGCCCGGCGATTACCAGTGGAATAGAGAAATCGGTTAATCCGGCATGACAGCGATAAATACAAGGCTGATCGGATTTAGAGGCTTCCAGACCCCCACAACGATCGCTCATGCGACATCGAGTGCTCAGCTGAGGGTGTTGCCGCATCATCTGACAAAATGGAGTGAAGTTAAACAGCTCGGAAATTTCATCGCCGTGAATATTGACCACGACAACCGCAAGGCTGGTCGCCTGCGCAAAATCCTGCGCGATTTTATTAATGAGTTCTGAATTAAGTGTCGCCGCAGAAATCATGATAAAACCTCCCAGTTAATTTATTGTTATAGCAAAACAATTGTTTTACATTTAATCTTCACATCATCCTTGATGATTTACTGACGAGAAGCACAAAGGACAATAACAAAAGCCTCCGTGAAGCGGGAGACTTTTTAATAAGTTCGGAAAGCAGATCACAAACAGTAAAAAAATAAATGTTTATAACTGCCAAATTATTTCGTTATTCGCTGATTTCTTTAGGCGTTACACTATTGACAGGTAAATTCTTTGCAATGAGATAGCGATAAATCGCCGCACCAACACATGCCCCAATGATCGGTGCAATAATGGGTACAATGAAATAAGGAATATTGCGTCCACCAGTCATCGCAATTTCCCCCCAACCCGCAAACCAGGTGAAAATTTTAGGTCCAAAATCACGCGCTGGATTCATGGCAAAACCGGTTAATGGTCCGGTAGAAGCACCAATCACAGCAACCAGAATACCAATGAGTAAAGGCGCAAGCGGTCCTTTGGGTACGCCATTACCGTCATCGGTCAACGCCATAATCAACCCCATTAACATGGACGTTATGACCACTTCGACCAACGCAGCTTGCCATACATTAATCGCCGCTGCTGGATAAGTACTGAAGATACTGGCGAGTTGTAAACTTTCTGCGCTACCACGCACTATATTGTGAGCAGATTCAAAATCGGTAAACAAACTGCTGTAGAGAGAATATGCCAGAACCGCACCACCAAAGGCACCCGCTAATTGCGCCACACAAAATGGCAGCACTTTACGGGCTGGGAAAGAGGCAAACAGCCACAGAGCAATGGTAACTGCCGGGTTGAGATGAGCGCCGGAAATACCTGCCGTAAGGTAAACAGCAAGCGAAATCCCTAACCCCCAAATGATACAAATTTCCCACAGTCCCAGACTTGCCCCGGCAACTTTCAGGGCGCACAAACAACCAATGCCAAAAAAGAGGAACAGTCCGGTGCCCAAAAACTCGGCAACGCATTGCGCCTTGAGTGAATCATTCATAGTGACACCTTCTTTACGGAGTTTTTCTTTATCAGCCAACTATGCGCTGATTGTTGTGTATACCGAGCGCAACTATAAAAAATTGCTCTGCAGAAAATATTGCCAACATGCATGACAGACTCGTGTAAAAATCGTGCTAACATAACAAATTATTGTCATTGCCGAATCATGCAACACAGCGTTAATCAGTGTTGAAAGTAATAATTCCCACCAAACTTTTACAGTAAAAAATTGCCATCATGACATAATAAAATTGAAACAAATATCACAGTTCCTTCCTCGAACCAAACTCAACGAAATATTACTCGCGATTAAACTCACTAGACAACGCAATTAATTCACATTGAAATATCCACAAAATAACCAATAAATTAATAACATATAGTTCATAAAAGCAATTTTATTATATTTGTTCTCTATTAATTTTTCTCATTAGCCGATTAAGTCAGCCATTCTTTTTCCTCGCTTTTTTTTATAGTCATATCGTCAAAAAAATCCAGGCGAGGTCTTTATGCAACAAGAAGCGTTAGGAATGGTAGAAACCAAAGGCTTAACTGCCGCCATAGAGGCCGCAGACGCCATGGTGAAGTCGGCAAATGTTTTGCTGGTCGGCTACGAAAAAATAGGTTCCGGGCTGGTGACCGTCATCGTTCGTGGTGATGTCGGGGCGGTAAAAGCGGCAACAGACGCGGGTGCCGCAGCTGCGCGTAACGTCGGCGAAGTAAAAGCCGTACACGTTATTCCCCGCCCACATACCGATGTCGAAAAAATCTTACCAAAGGGAATTAACCCATGAGCAGCAATGAACTGGTCGAACAGATCATGGCGCAGGTCATCGCTCGCGTAGCGACGCCAGAGAATGAGGTTCTCCCGAAAACCACTCATCAAATACGAGAGACGGCTATGGCAGAAAAAAGCTGCACATTAACAGAATTTGTTGGCACCGCTATTGGCGACACTGTAGGTCTGGTCATTGCGAACGTTGATAGCGCCCTGTTGGACGCGATGAAACTTGAAAAACGCTATCGTTCCATTGGCATTCTGGGGGCGCGTATTGGCGCAGGGCCACACATTATGGCCGCTGATGAAGCGGTAAAAGCCACCAACACTGAAGTTATTAGCATTGAACTTCCTCGCGATACTAAAGGCGGTGCCGGACACGGCTCATTGATCCTCTTAGGTGGCAACGATGTTTCCGACGTGAAACGCGGTATTGAAGTCGCCCTGAAAGAACTCGATCGGACCTTTGGCGATGTCTATGCCAACGAAGCCGGACATCTTGAGCTGCAATATACCGCCCGCGCCAGCTATGCACTGGAAAAAGCGTTTGGTGCACCATTGGGACGGGCTTGCGGCGTTATTGTCGGCGCTCCGGCTGCTGTGGGTGTTCTGATGGCAGACACCGCGCTGAAGTCCGCCAATGTGGATGTTGTGGCATACAGCTCCCCCGCTCAAGGCACCAGCTACAGCAACGAAGTCATTCTGATTATCTCGGGTGACTCCGGCGCAGTCCGCCAGGCGGTCATCTCCGCACGCGAAATCGGTAAAACCGTGCTTTCGACTCTCGGCGATACACCGAAAAACGATCGCCCTTCCTACATCTGAATTCTCTGAGGCAGATTTATGAGATCGAAAAGATTTGAAGCACTGGCAAAACGCCCGGTCAACCAGGACGGTTTCGTTAAAGAGTGGATTGAAGAAGGCTTCATTGCGATGGAAAGCCCGAACGATCCTAAACCGTCAATCAAAATTGTTAACGGCGTCGTTACCGAACTGGATGGAAAACCCGCCAGTCAGTTTGACCTGATCGACCACTTTATCGCCCGCTACGGTATCAATCTCGCGCGCGCAGAAGAAGTCATCGCGATGGATTCGGTAAAACTTGCCAATATGTTGTGCGATCCAAATGTCAAACGTAGCGATATCGTTCCCCTTACCACAGCAATGACGCCTGCAAAAATCGTCGAAGTGGTTTCGCAGATGAACGTGGTAGAGATGATGATGGCGATGCAGAAAATGCGCGCCCGTCGAACACCATCACAACAGGCTCACGTCACCAACATCAAAGATAACCCGGTACAAATTGCCGCCGACGCAGCTGAAGGCGCATGGCGCGGGTTTGATGAACAGGAAACCACCGTTGCCGTTGCTCGCTATGCACCGTTCAACGCCATCGCCCTGCTGGTCGGCTCACAGGTGGGACGTCCGGGCGTCTTGACCCAGTGTTCACTGGAAGAAGCCACCGAACTGAAACTCGGTATGTTAGGCCACACCTGTTACGCCGAAACAATTTCTGTCTATGGTACAGAACCTGTTTTCACCGATGGCGATGATACCCCGTGGTCAAAAGGATTTCTCGCGTCATCCTATGCTTCTCGCGGCTTAAAAATGCGCTTTACTTCCGGCTCCGGCTCTGAAGTACAGATGGGTTACGCGGAAGGCAAATCAATGCTTTATCTCGAGGCTCGATGCATTTACATCACCAAAGCCGCAGGCGTTCAGGGTCTGCAGAATGGTTCGGTAAGCTGTATCGGTGTTCCATCAGCTGTGCCATCAGGCATCCGCGCAGTATTAGCGGAAAACTTAATTTGCTCATCGCTGGATCTGGAATGCGCCTCCAGTAATGACCAGACCTTTACCCACTCGGATATGCGCCGTACCGCACGTTTCCTGATGCAATTTCTGCCAGGTACCGACTTTATCTCTTCCGGTTTTTCCGCTGTGCCGAACTACGACAACATGTTTGCTGGTTCAAACGAAGATGCTGAAGACTTCGATGATTACAACGTCATTCAGCGTGACCTGAAGGTTGATGGCGGGCTGCGACCAGTACGCGAAGAAGATGTTATCGCAATCCGCAATAAAGCCGCTCGCGCTTTACAGGCTGTCTTTGCCGGTATGGGACTACCGCCAATTACCGATGAAGAAGTCGAAGCGGCAACCTATGCCCACGGTTCGAAAGATATGCCTGAGCGCAATATTGTGGAAGACATCAAGTTCGCCCAGGAGATTATCAATAAAAACCGTAACAGCCTGGAAGTGGTGAAAGCCCTGGCGCAAGGCGGTTTTACCGATGTCGCCCAGGACATGCTCAACATGCAAAAAGCAAAACTGACCGGCGATTATCTCCATACCTCAGCCATCATCGTCGATGACGGACAAGTGCTCTCAGCGGTCAATGACATCAATGATTACGCCGGACCGGCTACAGGTTACCGCCTGCAAGGGGAACGCTGGGAAGAGATCAAAAATATTCCCGGTGCACTTGATCCCAACGAAATTGACTAAGGGTGAGAAATGGAAATTAACGAAAAATTACTGCGTCAGATTATCGAAGGCGTGCTGGCAGAAATGCAAACCAGCGACAAGTCCGTTTCATTTCGCGCACCTGTCTCTGCAACTGTCTCTTCAGTGCCAGATACCGAAAATTTTCTGACCGAAATTGGCGAAGCCCAACAAGGCTCTCAGCAAGATGAAGTCATTATTGCTGTAGGCCCGGCGTTCGGCCTGGCGCAAACCGTCAATATCATCGGTATTCCGCATAAAAACATTTTGCGCGAAGTGATTGCCGGTATCGAAGAAGAAGGCATTAAAGCCCGTGTGATTCGCTGCTTTAAATCGTCCGATGTCGCATTCGTAGCAGTCGAAGGCGATCGTCTTAGTGGTTCAGGTATTGCTATCGGTATTCAGTCGAAAGGCACAACGGTTATCCACCAGCAGGGACTTCCTCCCTTGTCTAACCTGGAACTTTTCCCACAAGCGCCTTTGTTGACGCTGGATACTTATCGTCAGATTGGCAAAAACGCCGCGCGTTATGCGAAGCGCGAGTCTCCACAACCGGTGCCGACCCTCAACGATCAAATGGCGCGGCCGAAATACCAGGCCAAATCTGCCATTTTGCATATAAAAGAGACGAAGTACGTGGTCACTGGCAAAAAACCGCAAGAACTGCGCGTGACGTTTTAACAAAGGAAATCTTCATGAATACCGATGCAATTGAGTCGATGGTCAGGGACGTGTTGAACCGCATGAACAGTTTACAGGATGCAGCTCCTGTTTCTGCGGTCCCCAGCGCGTCAATACAGAGCGCCAAAGTGACGGATTACCCGCTGGCAAATAAACATCCGGAATGGGTTAAAACAGCAACCAATAAAACGCTCGACGATTTCACTCTGGAAAATGTGCTCAGCGATAACGTCACCGCCCAGGATATGCGCATTACCCCTGAAACATTGCGTATTCAGGCCGCGATTGCCAGAGATGCTGGTCGTGATCGCCTGGCGATAAATTTTGAACGCGCCGCTGAGCTTACCTCAGTACCGGATGATCGCATCCTCGAAATCTACAATGCGTTACGCCCTTATCGTTCGACTAAGCAAGAACTTATTGCCATTGCTGACGATCTTGAACGGCGTTATCAGGCCCAAATTTGTGCTGCATTTGTCCGTGAAGCTGCGGAACTTTATGTCGAGCGCAAAAAACTGAAAGGCGACGATTAAGGACGAACTATGCGATATATAGCAGGCATTGATATCGGCAACTCATCAACAGAGGTTGCGCTGGCAACGCTCAGTGCAACTGGAGAGTTGTCGTTCGTGAGTAGCGCCCTGGCGGAAACCACCGGAATTAAAGGTACGTTGCGTAACGTCCATGGTATTCAGGAGGCGCTCGCACAGGCAACGAAAAAAGTCGGCATCAATGTTAGCGATATTTCGCTTATTCGTATCAACGAAGCAACTCCGGTCATTGGTGATGTGGCGATGGAAACCATCACTGAAACTATCATCACCGAATCAACCATGATCGGTCACAACCCGAAAACTCCGGGCGGAGTGGGGCTGGGCGTAGGGCTCACCCTCACTCCGCAAGAGTTATTAACATGCCCGGCGGACACACCCTACATTCTGGTGGTGTCATCGGCATTTGATTTTGCCGATATCGCAACGATGATAAACGCCTCCGTACGAGCCGGATATCAGCTGACTGGCGTTATTCTGCAACGCGACGATGGCGTACTGGTCAATAACCGCCTGGAAATTCCTCTCCCTATTGTTGATGAAGTCCTCTACATCGATCGTATTCCGCTCGGCATGCTGGCTGCAATTGAAGTTGCCGTTCCCGGGAAAGTTATCGAAACCCTGTCTAACCCGTATGGGATTGCCACCGTTTTCGCCCTCAATGCTGAAGAGACTAAAAATATTGTTCCTGTCGCGCGGGCGCTAATCGGCAACCGTTCAGCAGTGGTAGTGAAAACGCCTTCTGGCGACGTTAAAGCCCGTTCGATACCCGCCGGAAATATCGAACTGCTTTCTGCCGGGCGCACAACGCGGGTTGATGTAGCTGCTGGTGCCGATGCCATTATGAAAGCGGTCGGTGAGTGCCCAAAACTGGAAAACGTGACGGGAGAACCTGGCTCCAACATCGGCGGAATGCTGGAACATGTTCGCCAGACCATGGCTGAACTGACCAACAAACCCAGCAACGAAATTTTTATTCAGGATTTGCTGGCGATAGATACCTCTGTCCCCGTCAACGTAACCGGTGGTCTGGCAGGTGAATTTTCACTGGAACAGGCTGTGGGTATTGCCTCTATGGTGAAATCCGACCGTCTGCAAATGGCGATGATCGCCAGTGAAATTAAGCAAAAACTGCATGTTGATGTTCAGGTCGGAGGCGCAGAAGCAGAAGCCGCCATTCAGGGGGCCTTGACTACCCCTGGAACGACACGTCCACTGGCAATTCTGGACTTAGGTGCAGGCTCTACCGATGCCTCCATCATCAATCAGAAAGGGGAAATAGTTGCCACTCACCTTGCGGGAGCGGGCGACATGGTAACGATGATTATCGCTCGTGAGCTGGGCCTAAATGATCGTTATCTGGCAGAAGAAATCAAAAAGTACCCGTTGGCAAAAGTAGAAAGCCTGTTCCACTTACGCCATGAAGATGGCAGCGTTCAGTTCTTCCCTACTCCCCTATCCCCTCATGTATTTGCCCGCGTTTGTGTGGTGAAACCTGACGAACTGGTGCCTATTCCCGGTGATTTGACGCTGGAAAAAGTACGCGCTGTCCGTCGCAGTGCGAAAGAGCGTGTCTTCGTAACTAATGCCCTGCGTGCGCTGCGTCAGGTAAGCCCTGCCGGAAATATTCGCGACATTCCGTTCGTCGTTCTGGTAGGTGGCTCTTCGCTGGATTTCGAAGTACCGCAATTGATCACCGACGCGCTGGCACATTATCGACTGGTCGCCGGGCGGGGGAATATCCGTGGTAGCGAAGGTCCGCGCAATGCGGTAGCTACTGGGCTCCTCATCGCCTGGCACAAGGAGTCGATTCATGGAAAGTAAAGAGCGTGCACCAGCCATCGTTGTCATGGAGATCGGTGACTGTATCACTACATGGGATGAAGTGCTTCTTGGCATTGAAGAGGAAGGTATTCCCTTTCGCATTCAACACATTCCGTCAGGTGAAGTTATCGATAGCGCCTGGCTGGCGGCTCGTCAATCTCCCCTGTTGGTTGGCATTGCCTGCGATCAGGAAAAACTGATTGTGCATTACAAAAACTTACCGGCATCAGCGCCACTGTTTACGCTGATGTATCAACAAGATAACCATGCCAGGCGCAGCATCGGCACTAACGCTGCCCGCCTGGTAAAAGGGATTCCCTTCCGGGAACTCCACTCATAATCCACAGGAGAAACGCAGTATGAACAACGCACTAGGACTGGTTGAAACAAAAGGGTTAGTTGGCGCAATTGAAGCTGCAGATGCCATGGTTAAATCCGCCAACGTGCAGCTGGTTGGCTATGAAAAGATTGGTTCGGGTCTGATTACGGTGATGGTCCGTGGCGATGTTGGCGCAGTAAAAGCCGCCGTTGATGCAGGAAGCGCCGCCGCAAGCGCCGTTGGCGAAGTGAAATCCTGCCATGTCATCCCGCGCCCACACAGTGATGTTGAGGCTATTTTACCTAAATCAGCATAACCCCATTCGCTAAGGAGCACAGCGTGAAGCAATCACTGGGATTACTTGAAGTCAGTGGTCTGGCACTCGCCATCAGTTGCGCAGATGCTATGGCAAAAGCCGCGTCCATCACGCTGGTTGGCCTTGAGAAGACCAATGGCTCAGGCTGGACGCTCATCAAAATCACCGGTGACGTCGCCTCGGTTAATGCGGCGATCGCGACGGGAGCCAGTTTCGCCGGACAGCGAAATGGCCTCGTCGCACACAAAGTGATTGCCCGTCCGGGAGACGGCATTCTGCCCCACACAACTGAAGCATTGACTGTGACGGTTGAAACAAGCGAAACACCAGCAACAACCGTCATCTCAGAGATTATCAGTTGTAATTTGTGTCTTGACCCGGCATGTCAGCGGCAAAAAGGTGAGCCCCGCTCACTTTGCCTGCACGCCAATAAGCGAGGGGAGTAACAGTGGATAAACAAACCTTGCAGGAAACAGTGAGCCAGATTCTGGATGAGATGCGCGAGCGCCCTATCCCTCTGGGTGTTTCCAGTCGTCATATTCATCTTTCAACAGCGGATTATTTGCGTCTTTTTCCTGAACAACCGATTAGCGAGAAAAAGCCGTTAATGCAACCTGGCCAATTCGCTGCTGAACAGGTTGTTACGCTGGAGGGACCAAAAGGTAAATTGCACAACGTTCGCTTGTTGGGGCCGCTACGCAATGCAAGCCAGGTGGAAATTTCCCGTACGGACGCCAGAACGTTAGGGATCACCGCCCCGCTACGCATGTCAGGCGATCTCAGCGGCACTCCAGGGATTCGTTTGATAAGCCCATTTGCGGAACTGGAGATCACATCTGGCGTCATTGTCGCGCAACGGCATATTCATATGTCTCCGCTGGATGCCCTGATTTATGGCGTTACGCATGGCGATAAAGTGGCGGTTGCCATTAAAGGTGATGAGCGACGACTGATATTCGAAAACGTCGCTGTTCGCGTCTCTCCGGATATGCGTCTTGAAATGCATATTGATACCGATGAAGCCAACGCCGCAGGGGCTGATAGCCCTGACGTTTTTGCCACACTGGTGTCAGTGCCATGAATAACATGCTGATGCAACGTATTGTTGACGAAGTGGTTTTTCGCCTTAAACAACGTGCGGGAAAAACACTCGTGCTGACTGTTTTTCAACTGCGAGACGCCAGCGTTCAAGAGATAGTTCATCAGTATGCATCATTACAAATCCGATATGTCGATCTGCCGCTGCTGCGACAACTTGCGGGGAACGAAACGTCAGATCGAGCAGCAATTCAGATACACGAAGCGTTAGCCTGGGGATTGCACATTCAATTGTCGTTGCAGCGTCATTTCCTGAACGCCATTGAATTGAAGACTCTCGCCCGTCTACCGCTAAGCTGGTGCGACGAGCAAGGGCAACCGATCTACCTTCATCGTGATCGACTTTTAAGTTATGCCGATATTGCACAGTTAAGCTCAGGAATACTGGTGTTACAGCGAAAATGTTGTGTGACCGCACTGGCTCGTGAAGCGGCAATTACCCGAAATATTCAGTTAATCAGGCAGGAGTAACCTATGCATCTGGCTCGAGTCACTGGCGCGGTAGTATCCACGCAAAAATCACCTTCTCTGATCGGGAAAAAACTGCTGCTGGTTCGCCGGGTCAGTGCTGACGGCGAACTGCCTCTCACGCCATTAACCGGCGACGAAGTTGCCGTTGATTCAGTCGGCGCTGGCGTTGGTGAGTTGGTACTCCTCAGCAGTGGTTCCAGCGCCAGACATGTGTTTTCCGGCCCTAACGAAGCCATCGACCTGGCAGTGGTCGGCATTGTCGATACGCTTTCGCGCTAAGGAGCTGAAAGATGGCAATTTATACCCGAACAGGTGATTCAGGAAGTACGTCTTTATTTACCGGACAGCGCGTCAGCAAAACTCATCTACGTGTCGAAACCTATGGCACGCTGGATGAACTGAACGCGACACTCAGTCTGTGTTATTGCGCCACCGCCATCGAAAGCCATCGCATCTTACTGGAAGCCATTCAACAACAGATATTTTGGTTTAGCGCCGAACTCGCCAGTGAAAGCGAACAGCCGTCAGCGCAGCAGCGTTACATCGGTACGGAAGAAATTGCCGCGCTGGAAAACGCGATCGATAGCGCAATGAACGCCGTCCCCCCGGTTCACTGCTTCATTCTGCCTGGTCGATGTGAAGCCGCAAGCCGCATGCATTTCGCCCGCACGGTGGCTCGACGGGCTGAAAGACGTCTGGTTGAACTGACAACGGAAACCACCATCCGGAATGTTTTGCTGCACTATATCAACCGACTTTCCGATTGCCTGTATGCCCTCGCCCGCGTGGAGGACAATGTTGCTCATCAAAACCTGATGATTCAGGAAATCACAAAACGTTATCACGAAGCCAACCACACACCAGCATTGAAGGAACGCACAATGCCGCTCACTTTTCAGGATCTTCACCAGCTCATTCGTAGTGCGGCAATGCGCGCAGATGAACTGCATATTCCCGTTGTCATCAGCATTGTTGATGCCAACGGAACAGAAAGTGTTACCTGGCGGATGCCTGATGCCCTGTTGGTCAGCAGTGAACTGGCACCGAAAAAAGCCTGGACCGCCGTGGCGATGAAAACGGCAACCCACAAACTTGCTGATACCGTGCAACCCGGCGCGCCGCTTTACGGGCTCGAAAGCCATATGCAAGGCAAAGTCGTCACTTTTGGTGGCGGCTTCCCCCTCTGGCGTGACGGAAAATTGCTTGGCGGGCTTGGCATCAGCGGCGGTAGCGTTGAACAAGACATGGATATTGCCCAAAGCGCAATGGCGGCAATTAACGTGGGAGTAAACCAATGAATAACTCTGAATTAGAAACACTGATCCGCAATATTCTGCGTGAACAACTTGTCCCCGCTACACCACGAATGCAAAGAAACGCTATTTTCCAGACTGTTGATGAAGCGGTCTGCGCAGCACACCAGGCCTTTTTACGCTTTCAACAGTGCCCGCTTAAAACCCGTAGCGCCATTATCAGCGCCATCCGCGAAGAATTAATGCCCCGCCTTACCGAACTGGCAGAAGAAAGCGCCAAAGAAACGGGGATGGGAAATAAAGAAGATAAGTACCTAAAAAACAAAGCGGCACTCGATAATACGCCAGGAATTGAAGATTTAACCACCACTGCACTAACCGGTGATGGTGGCATGGTTTTGTTTGAATACTCCCCGTTTGGGGTTATTGGCTCGGTCACGCCGAGTACCAACCCCACGGAAACCATCATTAACAACAGCATCAGCATGCTGGCAGCAGGTAATAGCGTCTACTTCAGTCCACACTCGGGAGCTAAAAACGTATCGCTGAAACTGATTGCCATAATCGAAGACATCGCGTTTCGCTGTAGTGGCATTCACAACCTGATCGTTACCGTATCTGAACCAACCTTTGCCGCCACCGAACAGATGATGGCGCACCCTAAAATCAGCGTTCTGGCGATTACCGGCGGCCCGGGGATCGTCGCCATGGGAATGAAAAGTGGCAAGAAAGTGATTGGTGCCGGAGCGGGTAACCCACCCTGCATTGTCGATGAAACAGCGGATATTGTGAAAGCCGCCGAGGACATCATCAACGGCGCTTCATTTGATTACAACCTGCCGTGTATCGCTGAAAAAAGCCTGATTGTCGTGGCGTCAGTGGCAGATTATTTAATTCAACAGATGCAAAGCTTTGGCGCACTTCTTCTTAACCATGAACAAACGGAGAAATTGCGTGCAATTTGCCTGCCAGACGGTAGCGCCAACAAAAAACTGGTTGGGAAAAGCCCATCAGCCTTGCTGGAAGCAGCGGGCCTCCCTTTGCCCGCAAAAGCGCCGCGCCTACTGATTGCTGTTGTTGACGCCGATGATAGTTGGGTTACGTGTGAACAACTGATGCCAATGCTGCCCATTGTGAAGGTCAACGATTTTGACAGCGCTCTCGCCTTGGCGTTGAAAGTGGAAGACGGCTTGCACCACACGGCAATTATGCACTCGCAGAACGTCTCACGGCTCAACCTTGCCGCGCGCGTTATGCAAACCTCAATCTTTGTCAAAAACGGCCCCTCCTGGGCGGGTATTGGCGTCGGCGGCGAAGGTTTTACGACCTTTACCATTGCAACACCGACCGGAGAGGGTACAACGTCAGCACGGACTTTTGCCCGCTCACGACGCTGCGTGTTAACCAGCGGCTTTTCCATTCGCTAGAGAAACGGAAATGAAAACTTTTTCACTGCAGACGCGTTTATACAGCGGAACGGGAAGTCTCAACATACTGAGCCGTTTCACGAATAGGCACATCTGGATTATTTGCGACGTCTTTCTGGCACACTCACCACTCATTGACACGTTGCATCAGGCGCTGCCCGACAGTAATCGTCTCAGTATTTTTAGCGAAATAACGCCCGACCCAACTATCCAGACCGTGGTGAAAGGCATTGCGCAAATGCAGACTTTACGCCCGGATGTGGTTATCGGTTTTGGCGGCGGTTCTGCCCTGGACGCAGCAAAAGCGATTGTCTGGTTCGGTCGCCAGTGTGGCATTGAAATTGAAACCTGCGTAGCCATTCCTACCACCAGCGGTACCGGTTCCGAAGTGACCAGTGCTTGTGTCATCAGCGATTCTGAGAAAGGGATTAAATATCCCCTTTTCGATAATGCACTTTATCCGGATATCGCGATCCTTGATCCATCTTTGGTCGTCAGCGTGCCACCAGCGATAACGGCCAATACCGGGATGGATGTTTTAACCCATGCGCTTGAAGCTTATGTTTCTCCCCGCGCCAGCGACTTCACGGATGCACTGGTCGAAAAAGCCGTGCAAATTGTTTTTCAATACCTGCCCACTGCAGTGAAGAAAGGCGATTGTCTTGCCACCCGTGGCAAAATGCATAATGCATCGACGCTTGCAGGAATAGCCTTTAGCCAGGCCGGACTCGGTTTAAACCATGCACTTGCTCATCAACTCGGCGGACAGTTTCATCTGCCGCACGGCCTGGCGAATGCGCTCCTGCTCACGGCGGTAATCCGCTTTAATGCTGGCGATCCGCGCGCAGCCAAACGCTACGCCCGGCTGGCGAAAACGTGCCATTTATGCCCGGACAACGCCAATGACACCGCCAGCCTGAATGCACTTATTCAACATATTGAACAGCTTAAAACAACCTGTACGCTGCCAACACTTGCCAATGCGCTGAAAGAAAAAAAAGCAGAATGGTCAATACGCATACCAGATATGGTTCAGGCAGCGCTGGCGGATACAACGTTGCGTACCAACCCGCGTGCGGCTGATGCCTCCGCGATTGCAGAACTGCTCGAGGAGTTGTTATGAACGTCGAGTTAACCTCCTGCGATGACCAGACCATCCGCGAGCGAGTACAAGCAGCAGGTGTCGTGGGTGCTGGCGGCGCAGGTTTTCCAACCCATATTAAGCTACAAGCGCGTGTTGACACGTTCCTGGTGAATGCGGCGGAATGCGAACCAATGTTGAAAGTGGATCAACAGTTAATGGTGCAGCAAGCCAGCCGCCTGCTTCGCGGTGTTCACTATGCTATGAAAGCCACCGGGGCCAGTAGCGGAATCATCGCGCTGAAAGAGAAATATCAACGGGCAATAAACGCACTCACACCACTGTTACCACCGGATATCCGCCTGCATATTTTGCCCGATGTTTACCCCGCAGGAGACGAAGTGCTGACCATCTGGATGGCAACTGGTCGCCGCGTTCCACCCGCTGCATTACCCGTTAACGTCGGTGTGGTGGTTAATAATGTTCAAACCGTACTTAATATTGCCAGAGCCGTCGAGCAACAGTATCCAGTGACGCGCCGCACACTCACCGTTAATGGTGCAGTGGCGAAACCAATAACGGTAACCGTCCCCATCGGCATGTCTTTACGTGAAGTCCTGGCGCTGGCGGGCGGCGCAACAGTGGATGCTCCTGGTTTTATCAATGGCGGGCCGATGATGGGAAGTTTGATCACATCGCTCGACACACCAGTCAGCAAAACCACTGGCGGCTTGCTGGTTTTACCCAACTCTCATTCACTGATCCAACGTCGAATGCAGAATGACCGCAGCGTACTTGCCGTCGCGAAAACTGTTTGTGAGCAATGCCGCTTGTGTACCGATCTCTGCCCACGTCATTTAATCGGTCACGAACTGGCACCCCATTTATTAGTACGTGCGGTTAACTACCAACAGCTCGCTACGCCACAACTGTTACTGACGGCGCTCACCTGTTCGGAGTGCAACGTCTGCGCCAGCGTCGCCTGTCCGGTAGGAATTTCACCAATGCGCATAAACCGCCTGCTTAAGCAGGAATTACGCGCACAAAATCTCCGCTACGAAGGTGCCTTAAATCCTGCTGATCCCATGGCAAATTATCGACTGATTCCCGTAAAACGGCTGGTAACCAGACTGGGCCTAATCCCGTGGTATCAGGATGCGCCATTGTCTGAACAGGTGCCTCAGCCCGAAAAAGTGACGTTATTGTTACGCCAGCACATCGGTGCCAGCGCAATTGCGTGTGTACAAAAAGGCGATCGCGTCGTTCATGGGCAATGTGTAGGTCAAATTCCACACGGCACATTAGGTGCCCCGATTCATGCCAGTATTGATGGCATGGTCAGCGATGTGACAGAAAACGCGATTACGCTTGTGAGAGGTTAACGATGTCGAAAGCGGTAGGTATTTTAGAACTTAGCAGTATCGCGAAAGGGATGGAAACCGGCGACGCCATGCTGAAAAGCGCAAACGTTGAGTTACTGGTCAGCAAAACGCTATGTCCCGGAAAATTTCTGCTGATGCTCGGTGGCGATGTGGGCGCGGTGCAACAGGCCATCAACAGCGGAGCGTCCCTTGCTGGTGAAATGCTGGTCGACAGTCTTGTCCTGCCGAATATTCATCCCAGCCTCCTTTCTGCAATCAGCGGACTTAACCATGTTGAACAGCACCGGGCTGTCGGCGTAGTCGAAACCTGGAGTGTCGCCGCCTGCATTGACGCTGCCGATTGTGCTGTCAAAGCTGCGAATGTCATTCTTGTTCGCGTGCATATGGCTTTTGGCATTGGCGGAAAATGCTACATGGTGGTTGCTGGCGATATTTCAGATGTTAATAACGCGGTCTCTGTCGCCAGCGAGCGTGCGGGAGAAAAAGGTTTGTTGGTCTATCGGTCGGTGATTGCCCGTCCACATGAAGCCATGTGGCGTCAGATGGTGGAGGGATAATGACAACTCAGCACACAACTGAACGGATGATTCAGGAATATGTCCCTGGTAAGCAGGTCACGCTGGCACATGTCATCGCCAATCCAGGGAGGGATCTGTTTAAGAAATTGGGTTTACCAGACACCGTTTCTGCTATTGGCATTCTGACGATTACCCCCAGCGAAGCATCTATCATCGCATGCGATATCGCCACAAAATCAGGCGCTGTAGAGATCGGTTTTCTTAATCGTTTTACCGGTGCCGTAGTGCTGACTGGTGATGTTTCTGCCATTGAATATGCACTTAGCCAGGTTACCCGTACGCTGGGTGAAATGATGCGCTTTACCGCCTGCCCCATTACGCGGACCTGACGTTATGCAACGTATGATGCTTATCGGCCCCAGCCAGTGCGGAAAAACGTCACTCACGCAATGTCTGCGTGGCGAAAATATTCATTATCAGAAAACGCAGGCAATCGTCTGGTCCCCGACCACCATTGATACACCAGGCGAATACCTCGAAAACCGCAGCCTTTACAGTGCATTGTTGGTCAGTGCCTGCGAAGCAGACATTATCGCGCTGGTACTTAATGCGGACGCACCGTGGTCACCTTTTTCGCCAGACTTTACCTCGTCAATGAATCGCCCGGTCATTGGAGTGGTAACCAAAGCAGATTTAGCCAGTATGGAACAAATATCTTTGGTGAAATGTTGGTTACGGGAGGCTGGAGCGCACAACGTGTTAGTAACCAGTGCGGTTAATAACAATGGAGTTACAGAACTTTTTGCCTTGCTGCATACAGAAGAAGGCTGTTGCTAATTTCGATAGGTTCTCAGATGAGAATGATGACGGTGATACACAGATAAGAATCAATGAGCAATGAGGGTTGCCGGGCAACCCTCATTGAATAAAACAGGAATTACTTCGCTTCTCCGTTTTTCATTTCGCCCATAGCTTTCAGCTTTTTGGAGATATCGCGGCGTTCTTTGGAGAGCTCGGCATTTTTGATGATGTAATCGTCAACGCGATCTTCATAGTCACCTTTCATGCTGGCGATGATGCCCTGGATTGCTTCAACGCTCATCCCTGGCTTGATGTAATCGCTCAGGTTGTCCAGCAACAGGACGCGCTTCTGGTTGTCACGGATCTTTTTCTCAACGTCCTGAATTTCACGTTGCAGTTTGTTCTTACGACGGAACAGACGAACAAATTCCAGTACGTCCTGGAATGAAGGCTTGGTAGTTTCCATTTTTATACCCCTGATAATGTGAGAGTCGGATTCGTTTAAGCAACCGCTATTCGTTAGGGCCAACATTACTCATAGCTGCCGCAGATGACAATGCTTTTATCCCTTTTCACTATCATACCCTTTATCCTTGCTGAATCGAAGCAGCAGCAAGATGATTCTGAAGTTCAGGAATTATTTGCGCAAGGCCCGGCAAATCAGATTCGATAGCAACTCAAGCTGATGTGCCGTTTCCATGTTCAGCCACACATAACCATAGATTGGTGTTTCCACGACCTTCAGGTCATGGTGGTTATCGAGCAACTGACGCAGCTCTTCCACAGCATCGTTCAATTTTTCCGTATTGGCAAAAACCGGCTGCGGATTACCTTCGTACAGCGCATGAACAAGGCTCAGCAGTATTTGCTGCATCATGTGCTGGGTATCACGAAGTTTTTGCGCGTTCAATAACACGAAATGGCTGGGGCGCGTGGCCCAGTATGCATTGATTTGCAACTCCAGCATACAAACCAGATTGCGATTAATGGTCTGGATACCTTCATATATCGATTTGGGAATACGGGTTTCTTTGCTGGCGGGCGCAATCAGCCCACGCATTTTCACGGCATCGGTCAGCAGTTTTTGTAGATGGCTTTCCAGACGTGGGCGTTCGAGTAAGTTCGGTGAGAATGCAGATTGATAGACCCGATTATACTCGGTCAGACTTTTCGCCAGTTGAATGCGCCAGTGGATGAACGCCCGTTGTGGCCAGATACCGGTAAACAACATTGCCAGTAAAGAGCCGAGGATCACATCGCCGCTTCGCCACAACGCCGTATCAATTTCACCTGTCGGGGAACCCACAACAATTGCCAGCGTCACCCCAATCAATAATCCTTGATACGGTTTCTTGCCCAGCGCCAGCCAACCGCAAAGAAACATCGCCGCCGCGCACCAGACTAACATCAGCGGTAACGAAATTAACTCCAGTTGCAGAGCGATAAGACCTAAAATCGAACCCAACACCGTACCGCCAATACGTTCGAAGGCACGAGGGACAACGTTCCCCCAGAACGAGATTGGCCCCATAATCACCACCATGGTGACCAGCGGCCAGGTGCTTTCCGGGATAGTAAACAGGCGGATAATGAGAAAAGTGAGCAGGAATGCCAGCGCGACCCGAGTACCATGCACAATGCGGTAATGGCGGTATACCCGGATTTCAAACGGGCTTAATGACTTATCGGCACGCACGCAGAAACTCCGTAATGAAGATTAAAAGCGCTCATAACACATCTGTCGGCCAGAAGGCGCGCCTCTGAGTTATCCGACGGACATACCGGGAACAGTGTAATTTCCCAGCAGGAGCGAAAAATTTGAAAGGCGCATCTTACTCTTTTCGCTTTCAAAAAAAGAGTGGTCTTCGCGTCAACACACCGCCCTGAGATGAATTAGTGATGTTTTGGCTGCACCGCAACATACATTTCGATATCCCAGTACCCATCTTCCGCGCCATTGTTCAAGTAAACCTCGAAGCAGGGCTTTGGTAACATTTCATAAGCACTGTCCTGCAAGAGGCTATTAAAGAACTGATACCAGGGTTTAGCAAAATCATCACCGACTACACGAGCCACCGCCACCGCATACTGACCACCTGAAATTTCTGTCAGAATGACGCCCTCACTGTTTTCGGGGAGCGTAAAGTTATTCGGTACCGTCACGACGGTGTCGCAGCGTAATTTTTCGGCGGGTGTTTCATCTGGATTGTCGTAATAGACAGCAACCCACTCCTTCGGCACAATATTTTTGCTATCTATCCACATCATCAACTGCTCAAAACCTTTCTTTACCGTCTGCTCCCACGGGCCAACAAGATGGAAACCTGCAACGGTACGTTTATCTTCCTGCTTAATCTCGTAGTTCATGACGCCTCCATTAATACTGTTTTTATATACAGTATAGTTGCAATATTAAAACCACAAGGAATGAGTGTTGATTATGCGAGCAGACTCGCACTCCTGCCAGTCTGCTGCAAAAGAAAGGTCAGGCCTTATGGTGGAAATAATCACTCAGCCGGGAAAACATGCTGCCTTCCCCGACAGATTCCAGGGTAACCAGCGGCCAGTGCGCCACCTGTTTATCACGGTCGTAAAGTTCAATTTCCCCTACCCGCTGATGGGCGCTAATTGGCGCGGTGAGTTCTTTACCATCAAGGGTATATTTGGCTTTGATATGTGGAATTTCGGCTTTCGGTAGCACCATCCAGAACTCTTGTTCCGTTCCCAGGGCGATATTTTCTTTATCGCCATACCAGATGCGTTCCGTTCCGACCTTTTTCCCCCGGTGCAAAATTTGCACCGTAGTAAAGTTTTGTTGCCCCCAACGCAGTAATTTTCTTGCCTCTTCCTCACGACCTTTTGCACTGTCAGCCCCCATTACCACTGCAATGAGACGACGCTGCCCATCTACAGCCGAAGCAATGAGATTAAACCCAGCACCAGAAGTATGACCCGTTTTCAGGCCGTCAACATTCATGGTTTTATCCCACAATAACCCGTTACGGTTTTGCTGGGTGATACCGTTCCAGGTGAGGCTTTTCTCACTGTACATATGATAAAACTCGGGCTCGCCGTGGATGATAGCGCGAGAAAGCACAGCTAAATCATAAGCCGAGCTATGCTGGCCAGGTGCATCCAGACCATGCACTGTTTCAAAATGCGTATCCTTGAGATGCAGCTTCTCGGCATAGTTGTTCATCATTTCAACAAACTGCCGTTGCCCACCGGCAATATAGTCAGCCAGTGCAACACAAGCGTCATTTCCGGAATCCACAATTAAACCACGGCTTAAATCACGTACCGATACGCGATCGCCCTCTTTCAAAAACATCAGTGAAGAACCGACAAACACCGGATTATCTTTCGCCCACGCATCACGCCCCACGGTGACAATATCGTCCGGCGTAATGCGATGACTATCGATAGCGCGATCCACGACATAGCCCGTCATCAGCTTTGTCAGGCTGGCGGGATTGCGCTGTTGATGCTCATTACCCGCGGTGAGAATCTGACCGGTGGTGTAATCCATCAATACCCAGGACCCGGCATGAATCTCTGGAGGTTGAGGTGAAAAAGGAATGTTTTCCGCCGCAAAACCAGACGATAAATTAAAAACGAACAAAGAAGCAGCAATAATAAGACGGCGTTTCAACAGCAAACCCTCAGGTGTTTCAAATAGCTGTTCTTTTTACGGAAATACTTATGAACTGGCTGGAATAAAGTGCAAGAAAATGTGACTACTATCTCATTTTTATCTGACATGATCTGTTGCCACTCGCTGCCAAATTGTCGCGCTAAAGCTGATTAGCACGGTGATATTTGATACTCTGGCAGATAGCAGAAATAACGGATTTAACCTAATGATGAATGACGGTAAGCAACAATCTACCTTTTTGTTTCACGATTACGAAACCTTTGGCACGCACCCCGCGTTAGATCGCCCTGCACAGTTCGCAGCCATTCGCACTGATAACGAATTCAATGTCATCGGCGAACCCGAAGTCTTTTACTGCAAGCCCGCGGATGACTATTTACCCCAGCCTGGAGCAGTATTAATTACCGGTATTACCCCGCAGGAAGCTCGGGCGAAAGGAGAAAACGAAGCCGCGTTTGCCGCCCGTATTCACTCGCTTTTTACCGTACCGAAGACCTGTATTCTGGGCTACAACAATGTGCGTTTCGACGACGAAGTCACACGCAACGTTTTTTATCGTAATTTCTACGATCCTTACGCCTGGAGCTGGCAGCATGATAACTCGCGCTGGGATTTACTGGATGTTATGCGTGCCTGTTATGCCCTGCGCCCGGAAGGAATAAACTGGCCTGAAAATGATGACGGTCTACCGAGCTTTCGCCTTGAGCATTTAACCAAAGCGAATGGTATTGAACATAGCAACGCCCACGATGCGATGGCTGATGTGTACGCCACTATTGCGATGGCGAAACTGGTAAAAACGCGTCAGCCACGCCTGTTTGATTATCTCTTTACCCATCGTAATAAACACAAACTGATGGCGTTGATTGATGTTCCGCAGATGAAACCCCTGGTTCACGTTTCCGGAATGTTTGGGGCATGGCGTGGCAATACCAGCTGGGTGGCACCGCTGGCGTGGCATCCTGAAAATCGCAATGCCGTAATTATGGTGGATTTGGCAGGAGACATTTCGCCATTACTGGAGCTGGATAGCGACACATTGCGCGAGCGTTTATATACCGCAAAAGCCGATCTTGGCGATAACGCCGCCGTTCCGGTTAAGCTGGTGCATATCAATAAATGTCCGGTACTGGCCCAGGCGAATACGCTACGCCCGGAAGATGCCGACCGACTGGGAATTAATCGTCAGCATTGCCTCGATAACCTAAAAATTCTGCGTGAAAATCCGCAAGTGCGTGAAAAAGTGGTGGCGATATTCGCGGAAGCCGAACCGTTTACACCTTCAGATAACGTGGATGCACAGCTTTATAATGGCTTTTTCAGTGACGCCGATCGTGCAGCAATGAAAATTGTGCTGGAAACCGAGCCGCGTAATTTACCGGCACTGGATATCACTTTTGTTGATAAACGAATTGAAAAACTGTTGTTCAATTATCGGGCGCGCAACTTCCCGGGGACGCTGGATTATGCCGAGCAGCAACGCTGGCTGGAGCACCGCCGCCAGGTCTTCACGCCAGAGTTTTTGCAGGGCTATGCTGATGAATTGCAGATGCTGGCACAACAATATGCCGATGACAAAGAGAAAGTGGCGCTGTTAAAAGCGCTTTGGCAGTACGCGGAAGAGATCGTCTGAAACAAAAAAGCCGGAGCGACAAACTCCGGCTTTTTGAGATTTACCGGATGATTATGTCATCCGGTTTGTAAGATTACGCTACGTCTTCGTACTGCGGAACCGGGTTACGGAAACTCTTGGTTACGCAAGCCAGGTAAATCAGACCGATAGCAGCCCAGATCAGACCCAGAACCATTGAGCTTTCTTCCAGGTTAACCCACAGCGCACCAACGGTCAGCGCACCACACATCGGCAGGAACAGATACTGGAAGTGATCTTTCAGCGTTTTGTTACGCTTCTCACGGATCCAGAACTGCGAGATGACCGACAGGTTAACGAAGGTGAACGCCACCAACGCACCAAAGTTAATCAGCGCCGTAGCCATTACCAGGTCGAAGTTGATTGCCAGCAGGGCAATCGCGCCAACCAGGATGATATTCATCGCCGGAGTACGCCATTTCGGGTGTACATAACCGAAGAAGCTTTTCGGGAACACGCCGTCACGACCCATTACGTACATCAGACGCGCAACGCCTGCGTGCGCCGCCATACCGGACGCCAGTACGGTAATGGTGGAGAAGATCAGCGCGCCAACCTGGAACGCTTTACCCGCAACGTACAGCATGATTTCAGGCTGTGACGCATCCGGATCTTTAAAGCGAGAGATATCCGGGAAGTACAACTGCAGGAAGTAAGTTGCAAAGATGAAGATCATGCCGCCGATCAGCGCGGTCAGGAAAATCGCACGCGGGATCACGCGCTCTGCATCTTTGGTTTCTTCCGACAGGTTGCTGATGCCGTCAAAGCCGGTAAAGGAGAAGCACAGGATTGTCGCCCCGGTAATCATCGGGATAACATGCGCATCGCCAGACCAGAACGGACGAGTGCTCGCCAGCGTACCAGCGCCTTCACCTTCAAATACGCCATAAACAACCATGCCCAGAATCACCGCGATCAGCACTATCTGCAACACGACGATTACAGTGTTGAAGTTCGCTACGGATTTCAGACTACGCAGGTTAAAGGCGGTCATAAAGGCCACCAGCGCCACCACAAACATCCACGATGGAATGGAAGGCACCAGAGCTTCAAAATAGATTTTCGCCAGCAGAATGTTGATCATCGGCGCGAACAGATAGTCGAGCAGAGAAGACCAACCCACCATAAAGCCGACAGTCGGGCTAATGGATTTCTGGGCGTAAGTGTATGCAGAGCCAGCAGAAGGATAGCGGCGAACCAGCTTCCCGTAGCTCAGAGCCGTAAACAGGATCGCAATCAATGCGAACGCATAGGCTGTCGGCACATGACCATCCGTGAGGCCTGAAACGATACCAAATGTATCAAACAGCGTCATCGGCTGCATATAGGCTAGACCCATCATTACAACCGGAACTAACGTAAGCGTTTTACGCAATTCCACGCGAGAGGTGTTTGGAGTAACGTTATGCGACATGGTCATTCTCCTTTACGGTGATAACCGTCGCGTAAGCAAAAAATTGCCCCATTTTTTTGGATTCCTCAGCGACAACAACTGTCGATTTTTAGTAAATATCTATCCGGTACGAAGCCCGGCCTCTTGGTATGAATGATTGGTTTGAAGCAAAAAATAACCGACGCTAATTAAACGTCGGTTTTTAGTCATTTTTTGACAGCGGCGCATTGTGCCTAAATGGGGGGAAAATGACAAGAGAATGAGAGGCTTGTCATAATAATTTTTCTTTAAATGGCTGATTTTCCGTCATCAGATTTTGCATAAACACCGGCGATCGCACTATTTGCTAAAATTTCATCTCGCCACCAGCCGCTGGCAAGCCCTGCGGTCTGTTCATTCCAGCCAATCCAGACAGGTTCAAAGAGAGTTTGGGCGACCACTTTCTTCTCGATTAACGCGCCACTATCGAGAAAACGTTGCGCCAGATAACGGGGTAAATAGCCGCAGCCAAGGCCGCTAATTTGCAGCTCCAGCTTGGTTTTAAAATCGAAAACGGTAATGGCTTCTTGTTCGTCGAGAAGTTGTGAGGCCGTAGAAGCGCCTGCCTGCGCAGTGTCCCCCACCACAATCGCCCGATATCGTTTAATGATACGACGGTTTAACGGTTCTTCTTCCTGGGCTAACGGATGATGAGGCGCGACCGCAAAGACTTGTTCAAGATCGCCCAACCGCGAGAAACCAAACTCACTGGAAGATGGTGGCTCATGCATCGCGCCAACAATAATATCCGCTCGCCCCTGAGTCAGTGCATCCCAGGAACCACCGAGTACGCCATTGATAAACTTCAGGCGCGTCACGCTATGATGTTGATAAAAAGCCTCAATGAGAGGCGCAAGCAGAGAAAAAGGAAACGTGTCGTCCACGCCAATCACCAGCTCATTTTCCCAGCCTTCATGCAGTTTGATAGCCTGCTTTTCCAGTTCTCGCACGGTATGCAGAACTTCCCGCCCTTTCTCTAATAACATTTTTCCGGTACGGGTGAATTTAGCGCGGTGTCCGCTACGATCAAGCAATTGAATATTAAGGTCGCTTTCCAGCTTGTGAACGGTGTAACTCAGAGCAGACGGCGTCTTGTAGAGTTTGGCCGACGCCGCAAAACTGCCCTCTTTTTCTAAGGCATCGAGGATCATCAACACATCCAGCAGTGGTTTCATACACGCCCCCTTGCAGTGCATGCGGCGTCCTGCTGGCGTGATCGTTTACTCCAGCGGCATTACCAGCGGATCGGGATACTGGTATTCAAATCCCAGTTCATTACAAATCCGACTGCCATCAATAATCTTACCTTTGCCGCTGTCCA
>OGQE01000231.1_pt1 | contig 66254 bp, 56 predicted proteins | sample 1553131 | NCBI WGS metagenome assembly OGQE01 (sample SAMEA2579929, study PRJEB22360) | human gut metagenome | biome: human gut; feature: human-associated habitat; material: faeces | place: Denmark | collected 2008/2010
GGAAGTAAGAATATTGTATCCGCGGCGCACTGCGCAACGCGTCTTCGTCTTGTTATCGCAGATAATAGTAAGGCAGATAAAGAGGCAATAGAGAATGTGGATGGAGTAAAGGGAGTATTTGAGGCATCTGGACAGCTTCAGATTATTCTTGGAACAGGAACAGTGAATAAGGTGTTTGATGAATTTATCGCGATCGCAGGTATTACAGCAAGCACAAAAGCTGAGGCAAAGGAAGCAGCGACAGAGAAGCAGAACTGGTTTATGAAGGCCATCAAGCTGTTAGGTGATATTTTTGTACCGATCATTCCGGCCATCGTAGCAAGTGGTTTCCTGATGGGAATCATGAATGCGCTGGATTTCATGAATGCAAATGGATTTTTAGCAATTGATACAAGCAGTTCTATTTATGTGTTTGCGAATCTGTTCAGTAATATCGCTTATACATTTCTGCAGATTCTGATTGCATTTTCAGCTGCGAAAGCATTTGGTGCAAACCAGTATCTTGGAGCTGTTATCGGTATGATCATGATTCATCCGTCACTGCAGAATGCATATACAGTTGCAACAGAAGGTGTACAGCAGACACAGAGCGTATTCTTCGGACTGTATCACATCGACATGGTTGGATACCAGGGACATGTAATCCCGGTTATTATTGCAGTATGGATCCTTTCTGTATTAGAGAAGAAGCTGCACAAGGTAGTTCCGGCAGCACTTGACCTGTTTGTAACACCACTTGTCAGCGTATTCGTGACAGGATATCTTACACTTTCTATCGTAGGACCGATCTTCGTATGGGGTGAGAATGCGATCCTTGGAGCAATCCAGTGGATGCTGACACTTCCACTCGGACTTGGAAGTCTGATCATGGGTAGTTTATATGCACCGACCGTTGTTACCGGTATCCATCAGATGTACACAGCCATCGATATCGGACAGCTTGCGAAATACGGTGTAACCTACTGGCTGCCACTCGCAAGTGCAGCAAACGTGGCACAGGGTGCAGCAGCACTTGCCGTTGCTGTAAAATCAAAAGACCAGAAGATCAAATCCCTTGCACTTCCATCATCACTCAGTGCATTTATGGGAATTACAGAACCTGCAATCTTTGGTGTAAACTTAAGATTCTTTAAACCATTTATCGCCGGATGCATCGGTGGAGGATGCGGAGCCCTTTATGCTTCCCTTGTTCACCTCGGTGCAAAAGGAACAGGTGTAACCGGTATCTTCGGAATCCTGCTCTGCCTGAACCAGCCACTTCAGTACGTCATTGAGATGGCAATCGCAGTCGGTGTTGCATTTGCAGTATCCTTCGCACTTTACAAAGACAAGAAGAAAGAACCAGTCGCAGAAGCTCCTGTTACTGTTGCAGCTTCTGTTGAGGAAACAGACAGCGAAGAATCTGCTGCTTCCGAAACTAAAACAGCTTCAGGCAATACAAAAACCACTTCTTCCGAAGAAGTGTTAAATGCTCCGGTAAATGGAAAGATCATTCCAAATGATCAGATCGCAGACGATACATTTGCAGCAGAAGTCCTTGGAAAAACCGTAGCGATCGAACCTGCTGACGGTATCATCACCGCACCTTGTGATGGCGAAATCGTAAGCATTTTTGATACCGGTCACGCAGTATGCATCCTGACTGACGGCGGCGCAGAGCTTCTGATCCATGTCGGAATCGACACTGTAAAAATGGATGGAAATGGATTTACAAAGAAAGTATCTGACGGTGCAAAAGTACACGCCGGAGACGTGCTGATCGAAGCAGATTTAAATGCAATAAAAGAAGCCGGACATCCGGCAACAACCATGATGATCCTTACCAATACAGATCTGTATGATTCTGTAGAATGTGCCGCACCCGGCACTGTAACCGGTAAATCATCTGTTATGAAACTTACGAAATAAAATAACTCATGACAAATAATCAAATTTGTCTCCCGCAGCGGGTGTCGGATATCCGTATCAATACGTTTTCCGGACCGTTGCCTGCGGAACTATTTCCAGGAGTGAATCAATATGAACGCATTAACCAGAGATCTTGTAAACTTAGTAAATACAGCAGAAGAGAACCAGACAGCAAAAGAACAGACATCCGGCACACAGTTCCGCGAGAAACTGCACCTGATGCCTCCGGTTGGCTGGCTCAACGATCCGAACGGTCTTTGTCAGATGGATGGTGTGTTCCACGCATTTTTCCAGTACTCCCCATTTAACGCCGAAGGCGGTGTGAAAATGTGGGGTCATTACACCAGCACCAATCTGATCGACTGGGAATACAAAGGTGTATCCCTCTACCCGGATCAGCCATTTGACTGCCACGGTGTATATTCCGGATCTGCCTTCCTCGAAGACGGTACAATGTATCTTTACTACACCGGAAATATCAAACTGGAAGATGGAGATTTTGATTATATCAACACCGGTCGTGAGGCAAATACCGTACTCGTCACAACCAAAGACGGAATCCATTTTGGCAGCAAAAAAGAGCTGCTCCGCAACAGCGATTATCCTTCTGACCTGACCTGCCATGTGCGCGATCCGAAGGTCTGGAAAAAGGACGATACCTACTACATGATCCAGGGCGCACGTACTAAAAATGATGTCGGTCAGGCACTGATTTTTGAATCCTCCGATAAAATAAACTGGCACTTCCGCAGCCGTGTAGAATCCGAAAAGCCTTTCGGTTATATGTGGGAATGCCCGGATTATTTTGAAACGGACGGCATCAAAATCCTTTCCTCCTCCGTCCAGGGCCTGGAAGGCAAAGAGTGGGCTGACCGAAATGTATACCAGTCCGGTTACTTTCTTGTGGACGGCGACATTTTAGATTCCTACAAATTATCCCCTTATCATCTGTGGGATTATGGTTTTGACTATTACGCTCCGCAGAGCTTCGAAGCAGAAGATGGAAGACGCATCCATATCAGCTGGATGGGAATGCCGGATTGCGAAGAATATACCAATCCGACCATCAAAGACGGATGGCAGCACTGCTTTACATTTCCAAGAGAAGTCTTCATAAAAGATGGCAAAGTCTGCCAGAAACCGGTTCGCGAGCTGGATGCAAAAAAACAACAGCTTCAGGATGTTCAGAATGAACTTACCCAGAGCGGCTGCCCGGTATATGAAGTAAATGTAGATGGAATTAAGGAGAATCATTTCCAGGCTGTCCTTTCAGATGAACTGATCCTTGACTATGAGAATGGACGGTTCCAGATGCATTTCACAACCAAAAGTAAAACTTCCGTATCCGCAGGCAGAAGCCTTCGCTACGCCGAAGTCGGCACTCTGGAAAATGTAAAAATCCTTGCAGATACTTCTTCCGTTGAAGTATTTGTAAATGACGGAGAATTCGTATTCTCTACAAGATATTATCCAAATGATTATAAGATTGTGGTGCATTCCCCAAGTGCCCACATTACATTCGATAAAATTCAGTAAATCGTATATGGGAAATTCCCCAAGCTTCCCGTATACGAAAACGCCAGACGGGGTACAGCAATCCCTTTTCCTCCTTTGCATGCTGTATCCTGCCTGGCATTTTTTAATTCTGATTGTTACACAATTGCTTTTCCCGTAAATAAAAGCGAATAGAGCATACTGTTCAATTCCGGATAGCTTTCCAGCTTCTCACGCAAAGACTCAAACAGCATATTTTTTTCTGAAAGCAAAATCCTTACCGCTTCCAGAAATCCCTTCTTCTCCACCTTTTCTTTTTTTATTTCAAATGTTATACTTCATATACAGCAAAAAACAGATAAAGGTAACGAAACACTATGTTAATCAGAAAAACACTTCCAGAAGATGTAGACACGATTTTAAATATTTTTGACACCGCCCGCCAGTTCATGCACGCAACCGGAAACCCGACACAATGGAATGCAAATTATCCGGCTCTCGAAGATCTCGAACCGGATATCCAGAATGGTAACAGTTATGTCTGCGTAGAAAATGATAAGGTCGTTGCCACTTTTACACTTATCATCGGAGACGAGCCGAACTATCAACTCATTGAAAATGGAAGCTGGCGTTCCGAGGCTCCATACGGAACCGTTCACCGCCTTGCATCTGACGGAACAACCAAAGGGATTGCACGGGCTTGCTTTGATTTTTGCAAGACACAAATCTCACATCTGCGTGTAGATACCCACAAGGATAATCAACCAATGCAGGCTTGCTTTAAGCAGAATGGATTTGAAGAATGTGGGATTATTTACGTCAGTGACGGGACTCCGCGGATCGCTTATGAATTTATTGGGATTTCTGAATAGAGGGGTATTCTTATGACAATCAATAGTATTTTAGAAGAAATTATAAATCTGTCAAAAAAATATTCTGCTTCTACCGTTATTCTTTTTGGTTCCCGTGCCAAAGGGACTGCGACAGAACGAAGTGATATTGACATCGCCGTATCCGGTATTCCAGATACAGAAAATCTACGGGAAAAGCTTGATAATTTACCCACTTTATACACAATAGACCTTGTCAATCTTGATGAATGTGGAAATCAGTTATTATTGGAGGATATAAGAAAATATGGACGAGAAATTTACAAAAAGATTTGAATCCTTTAAAAATTCACTGGCATCTCTTTCAGAAGCTAATCACTAACCATATATTTCCAGGAGGCTTAATTTCATGTACTATCCACTCGCACAACAAGAATTTGAATCTTACCTTAACGGATACGACCGCGAAAATGACCGCATAAAATTAAAAATCATCCACACCTACGGCGTTGTAAAACAGGCAGAAGAGCTTGCCGGAAGGATGCATCTTTCAGCCGAAGACACCGACCTTGCAAGGCTGATTGCACTCCTTCACGACATCGGGCGTTTTGAGCAGTTAAAGCGCTACGACAGCTTTGAGCCTGGCACAATGGATCACGCTGCTTACGGTGTAAAGGTGCTTTTTGATGAAGGCATGATCCGCCGCTTTCTTCCGGATGACAAATGGGACTCCATCATTTACACTGCAATCGCCCATCACAGCGATTATGAACTCCCTGAGATCTCAGATCCGCAGACACTTTTACACGCAAAGCTGATCCGTGATGAGGACAAGCTGGACAACTGCCGGGTAAAGCTCGTAGACTCCACAAGCACCTTTATTAACGTTTCTGAAGAAGAACTCGGTACACAGAATATAACCCAAAAGGTATACGAAACAGTGTTTGAAAATAAATGTATCCTTTCCGCAGACCGCGTCACACAGATGGATTACTGGGTATCTTATATCGTCTATTTCTTTGACATTAACTTCAAAGAAAGCTTTGATATTATAGCGGAAAATGACTACTTAAACCGCATTATCGACAGGATTCCGTATAGCAATCCGGTTACAAAAGAACAGATGGAAAATATCCGCGTTTATATGCAGAATTTTATTAATTCCCATACAAACAGCCAATCCTTTTAACTTAATCAAAACACAAACCACATAAAAAATCAGGAAACTGACATATGCGCTTTCAGGAAAACAAATTCTAAGATTTATTTGCACCTTGAAAGCGTGTACATCATTTTCCTGTTTTTTCATCCTCCTATTGTATTATTTGTATTGCGTGGTATAATACAATCAAATCTCACAGAAAGGAGATGCCGATATATGATCATCAAGATCAACATGCAGTCCGAAGTCCCAATCTACCTTCAGCTGCGCAACGAGATTGTCAAAGGAATCGGGCGAGGGGAATTTGAGCCGGGGGAATCGCTTCCGACCGTCCGCCAGATGGCAACCGATCTCGGTATCAACACCATGACCGTCAGCAAAGCTTACCAGCTTTTGAAAACAGAAGGCTTCCTCGAGACAGACCGCCGTAAGGGAACAACCATCTGTTATCCCACTTCCTCTGCTCCACCAGATAACCGCTTTGACGAAAAGCTGGCAGATGAACTGGAACTTTTAAGCGCAGAAGCAAAGTTCCACGGCATGACTTTGACCGACTTCCTGGAATTCTGCCAGAGAGCATTTAACGAAATGGAGGTAACAGCGAAATGATGATGCTGATTATATTTTTAATTACAGACATTTCCATGGTCGGCATCTTTGCCGGGGTCTATGGAAATATTGCAAAATACCGGGAAGGAATGCTGATGGGAGTCCATATTCCTAAATCTGAACTTGAACATCCCGACGTAAAAGAGCTTCTCCAGCTTTATAAAAAGCGCAACCGCCAGTTTTATTTGTGGAACATGCTGGCAGGAATTGCGGTATGCCTGCTTTGCTTTACTTACTTTTCTATTTTTATTACCGTATGGACACTGTGGTTCGTAGAATTCTGCCTTCTTACCATTCTCCGTGTCTATCATTATCACCAGAAAGTATACGACATTAAGCAGAAAAATGGATGGATCAGCTCAGCAAATGCAGATGTGTCCGCTGCAGTGGATACCCGCACTTCCTCACAAATTGCGAAAAAGATACTGCCGGCAAAGCTTCATCTGATCCCGGCTGCAGTGATTCTGATTCCTCTGTTTTTCCCGCAGGTCCGTACTTATCTGCTGACCGAAAGTGATGGAAGAGTCATGCTTCTCTGCACAATTCTTGTCGCGGCAGCTTACATGGGTACCGGCTATTTATTCGCCCATATGCCAAACAAAATTTACAGTGAAAATTCACAGATCAACCTGCAGATCAATGCACTGGAAAAGCGTTTATACACCATATTCCTTTTTGTCTCCAACATTTGCAATACCGGCGCCTATCTCGGGATCATCCGGGATATTGCATCCAGCAACTGGATTGGCGGAGTTGGAATGGGCATCTACATTTTCCTCGAACTGATACCGGCTGCCATCATATTGATCATGTTTTTCTGGCTGCGTAAGGAAAAAGAGCGGATCCTCTCCCAGGACAGCACACCATTTTATATTGATGATGACTATTACTGGCGAAAAGGCTGGTACAACAATCCAAATGACAAACGGTATTTTGTACAGGACCGTGTGAACAGCATGAATTATTCTCTGAACTACGGACACCCTTCTGCAAAATATGTCACCGGAGGAATGCTCGTCGGCACCGGACTTCTTCTCCTCTGGATGTGTATCCTCTGTATCCGGATCGATTTTACACCGATCCGCCTGACGGAAAATGCTGCCCAGTATTCTATTACATCCGGCTATAAAACAGCAACCTTTGCTCTCGCTGATGTGGAATCAGTAACTCTTCTGGATAATCTGCCGGATGAAAAATTCTACCGGTCTGATGGTTCCGAAGATAACAGCAAACTTCTCGGTAATTTCCGTGGCAGCAAAACCGGACATTGCCAGATGTATATCTGGATTGAACATCCTCCGGTTCTTCAGATAAAGACAACAGATACCACCATTTTTCTGAACAGCAGCAACGAAGCACAGACTAAAGAATGGTACAATCAGTTAAATGATGCAATTTCTTCGAATAAATAAGCCTTTTTCATTACCATAACAATTCATAATATGAAATATCTTGCAAAGCATAACGCGCCATGCTACAATCATGTTAAAATGTTGGGGGCAAAAATATACGGATTTCACAAAGATAAAAAAGTTCAGAAAGGACTGTAGACAATGACACTTCAAGAATGTTATGTAAAAATTGGTGGCGATTATAATGATATTCTTCACCGGTTTATGAATGAAAATATGGTACACAAATTTGTCCTCAAATTTCCGCAAGACAACAATATGGCTTTATTTGAAGAATCCTGGGCTAAAAAGGACTACAAAACCGCATTTCGTGCAATGCATACCTTAAAAGGTGTTGCCGTAAACCTTGGATTTACTGCGCTTTACAATGTCAGCAGTGCTCTGACCGAAAAGCTCCGCAGCCAGGAATACGACAACCTTGACGGTTTGATCACCGATGTCAAAAAACAGTATGATATCGTGATCGAAGCAATTGCAGCCCTTGACTAAATCTTAAAACACTGACGATAAACAGGAAGAGACTGCTTCACCGCAGCCCCTTCCTGTTATGTTTCTCTATAGCTTTTTCTTCAGCATTTCCGGATTTGATGCATAGGAGAGAGCCGTCTCCGCTGTGATCCTCCCCTCTTTATACAGATTCAGAAGACCAAAATCCATCGAATGCATTTCTTCTTTATTAGACGAATACACGATTCCATCAATCTGCGGAACCTTATTGTCGCGGATCATATTGCGGATCGCCGGAGTGATCGTCATGATCTCAAATACCGGGACCTGTTTTCCATCCACTGTCGGCACAAGCTGCTGTGAAATTACAGCCTGCAATACCATGGACAGCTGAACTGCAATCTGCCTCTGCTGGTTTGCCGGAAATACATCAATGATACGGTCAACCGTATTTGCTGCTCCGATCGTATGCAGGGTAGAAAATACCAGATGCCCGGTTTCCGCTGCTGTCATTGCCACATCGATCGTCTCATAATCACGCATTTCACCAAGCAGGATCACATCCGGGCTCTGCCGGAGCGAAGCACGTAGCGCATTGACATAGCTTTCCGTATCCACATTGATCTCTCTCTGGCTTACAATACTTTTATCATGCCGGTGCAGATACTCGATCGGATCTTCCAGCGTAATGATATGCTTTTCCATTGAATGATTGATCTTATCCACCAGACAGGCAAGCGTAGTAGATTTTCCACTTCCCGCCGGGCCCGTCACAAGCACCAGACCTTTTGACAGGTTATAAAAGCTCATCACCGGGTCCGGAATCCCGATCTCATTCGGCTCCGGCAGTTCAAATGTGATCACACGGATAACGGCTGAGAGCGCACCCCTCTGTTTGTACGCACTGACACGGAATCTCGAAAGTCCCGGAACAGCAAAAGAAAAATCATCATCTCCTTTTTCTTCAAGAACCCGGATGTCCCGTCCTCCTGCCAGCTTATATAATTCCTCAACGCATTCTTTCGTCTGCGGCGGCATCAGCTTTTCTTCCTTCTCCCTGCAGATTCTTCCATTTGCCCGATAAGAAACCGGAAGACCTGCTACAACAAATATATCCGATGCATGATTTAAAACTGCCTGCTGAAGCAGTACAATGATATCCATAGCTCAAACTCCTTTCGCGTCAGTCACTTCCAAGGACCGGAAGTGTTGACTTTTCTTCCCATTTCTCAGATGCTGACTCTTTCCATTTTACAACCTTCTGCGTTCCCTTTACCGGATCTGCCAGGATCTCGACTTCCAGATTCTGACTATCCGTGACCGGAACCACATAGGAAATATCCAGATTCGCTCCGTCTTCTTCAGCTGTCACGTCCTCAATCTGCCGAATCGCAAATACAGGATCCTCTTTTGCAAATGCATCATCGATCTGCGCCATGATCTGCGCCGCTTTTGCATTTGCCTCACAATACGCCGTTTCCCGGCCGGCAAGCTGCTGACTATAACTCTGATCCCTTTTTGCACTTGACAGTGAGAGTGTGGCAAATGTCACCAGACACAGGATTACAAAGATCACAAGCAGGTACGACGTTCCGATCTGAATCCCCGGGTATGATCCCCTTTTCTTTCTCTTCATCCTGTCACTCCCTTTCCGTGCCTGTCATCCGGTCTGTTTCCACCGAATAGATTTCTTCCGGCTGTTCTCCGGACAGGCGCTGCACCGTAAATGTTCCATGCAAAAGCTTTCCATCCGGCTCCACCCGGATCACGATCTCATACGAAGCCTCATCCTTACTGCATTCCTGCCAGTCTGCGTCATAGAAGACCTCCGTGTCCTCCGTCAGCGCATCCGCAAGAAAAAGCTCTGTATACCCGGAAACCTTCTCAAGCGCCGTATTCAGTTCCTGTGTCTCGCGGCTGGTCGTATGCGCCTTCACAAAAATCTGCACACACACCGCAGAAGCAAGGCAGAAAAATAAAATTGCAATCATTAGTTCCAGCAAAAACAGGCTGGAACGCTTTGCCGGTGTCCGTTCCATAAATCCTCTCCCATCTATCTTGCAGTGCTCTTCACACTGACAAATGTATCTGTCTTTTTCCCGTCTTCATTTTCACAATACAGATGAAAAATCCCAACTGAAGTTTCCTTAGCCTCGAAGTCCTTTGTTGCCAGGATCTTCCGTCCATCGGATGCTTTTGCTTCCGTTCCATCCCGGACAAAAAGCTCTCTTAAGTATCCATCATACGCATACAGATATGTCACATAATCCTTCTCATCATAACGCTGCCGGATCACGAGAGCATTTTCCCCATCAAAGGTTCCGTCTGCTATCGCACCATTTTCATCATTCTGGTGCATTTTCTCCGTCACATAGGCAAGTGCCGTCCGTCCCGAATAGGAAGCTGACGAGGTCTTCACCTGCCGGCTGTAAAATCCCGATGCAAGAACCACAATGGCGACCGATGATGCCGCCAGCACGAAAAAGACTGCAAGAGGAAAAAGAAAATCAATCACATGCTTTTTTTCATTTCTACGCTTCATGCCCATTTCCTCCTATCGTTCGATCACCGTAATGTCCGGAAGAATATTGGCACCGGCAATCTGATAATCAATAAAAAACTGCTTCTTGTCATACTGGATTCCACAGTTTTCCGTCAGATCATCAAGCGTCTCCGGATAGTGTCCTTCCAGCGCATAGTACTGCGTCACACCACGCCAGAGTGCATTTTCCAGACTTTCCTTCTGCCTGCGTCTTGTCGTGTCCGAAAGCCTTTCAAATCCACTGAAAAAAGCACTGCAGATACATACAAACAGCAGAAGGGACAGACAGAAATTCCGAAGTGGGTGCTGCCGTTTTCCGTGATAAAACCGTTCCCGTTCTTTTCTCCACATAGCATACCTCCTAAAGTCCTGACATAATTCCAAGAAGCGGAAGCATAACCGACAGAAGGATCGTTCCGACGATCACCGACAGGATGATCACCAGCGTCGGTTCCAGAACTGCGATCATAGAAGAAAGCTTTTCATCCACTTCCTCCTCACACTCATCGGCAATCCTTCCCATCATCTCATCCATCATTCCGGCTTTCCCGGCAATAGATGTCATCCGCGCATAAACACCTGTGAAGATTCCGGCTTTCACCAGTGCCTCTGCGATATCCGTTCCATTTTCCATATCCGCTTTGCATTCTGCTACTTTCTTCCGGAAATCATCATCCTCGATCAAGTTCTCTGAAAATTCCATTCCCTGTTCCGGCGTCAGTCCGCTTTTCAGTGCCAGTGACATTCCTCCGGCAAACCGGCATGCCGACAGCTTATCCTTCAGCTCCCTTGAAAATGCAAACCCGGATCCGATGTGATACAGTTTCTTTCTGCCGCTCTCTGTCTTTGTAAAATAAATACCCGCACAGACGATCACCGCCAAAAGTACCGCAAACACCGCCGAATATCTGGAAAGAGCATTGCCTGCAAGCAGGATCCCTCTTGAAAATCCGGTCATTTCCTGACCAAACTGGCGGAACACCTGATCAAATACCGGCATAACCTTTGTCATCAAAATGATAATGATCACCAGCATCATCCCGATCATCAGAAGAGGGTAGGAGATGGCACTCCGGACACTTCTCCTGATCGCTTCCTCTCGGTCATAATGCTCCGCCAGAGATTCCATTACTTCATCTAAAGTTCCTGTCTCTTCTCCGATCTGCGTCATACGGATCAGATACTCCGGAAATACTTTCGTCTCTTCCAGCGCCTGATCCAGCCTGCCCGTATCCATCACTGACTGATAAATCTCATCCAACAGCTCTTTTTCTGCCTTCGTCTGCGCATCCTCCCGGAGAAGATCAACTCCCTCCAGGGAGGAAATCCCAGACTTCAGGATCATTGCCATTTCACTGCAGAACGAAGCAATTTCCAGATTCGTAAGCTTCCCCTGCTGTGTCCGCTTTTCCATATATGCCATCCTCCTTTTCACATTCCTGCCACATTCTTCTTATCCGGCTTCCTTTTATCTAATAGGTATACTTTGTGACATAATTCTTTCCATTTCCCACATACTTCTTCACATCCGAAGCACTGTTGTTTGCAGCAAGTGTCGGATCCATGATCGACCAGTTCTTTCCGTCAAATTCAATGATGTTATCCACCCAGCCGATCTCATCAACATAACAGCTGATCCATGCATGATACACATCACCGGAATAGCCAACCTCCAGCTTCGTCGGAATCCGCTGCGACCGGAGCATTGCCGACATCAACGCCGCATAATCAAAACAGATTCCTTTCCCGGTATCCAGTGTCTCATCCGGATCCGGTGTGTACCCATACGGAACATTCTCCGCTTTCTTTTTATCATAGGAAATATTTTTAATTACAAAATTATAAATCTGCGTTACCACATCCAGATCAGAATAGCAGTCCTTTCCTGCAAGACTCTCACCCTTTTTTACACACTTGGAATCTGCCGTGAAATTCACATAATAATTCGGATGCAGAAACGGGGCAAATTCATCTGTGATCTGTACGTCCAGATCCTGGGTAAAGCTTACCGCATACAGATTGTCCTCTACAGACACACTCTCCAGAAGTGTTACCTTATAAGAACCATTCCCGCCCGGAAGCGGATAAACCGCATAATCACCAACAACCGTAACCGGATAGGTATACTCTGTGCCATCCGGGGATGTCACCTGGAGCTTGACTTTTTCATTACTTCCATTATAACAGATCATCACATAGCCATCTGCCGTATGGGATGCATCCAGTACAACCAGGTCATTTCCATATGTCACTTCACCGGAAGCCTCCGTCTGAAGCACCTGCACCGACGGATCTCTCGGATCCCCCTTTTCCCCGGACTGGCTTTTTTTCCCCCCCGATGCACATCCGCCAGGTATCAGTACACCTGTCAGAAATAGCAGAAAAAAGAAAAGAAAAATCCTCTGCCAGCGTCTTTTTTGTTCATATAAACCGTTCTGCCGCACAGAATTCCTCCTTTCTTTTCCACAGTGAAACAGTCCCAAAAACTCAACTAGAAAAATTATAGCATAATCAAAACATTAAAAGAAGTTATTTGGTCTAATATGCTTTAATTTATTTGACAAAGAAATCAAAGACCATTACAATAGAAATCAGTTATTAACCATCACAATAGTAAAATTGGGGGTTAATTTATGAGTGATCATTTACCTGTCTTAAAGGTTCGTTTATTCGGAGGATTCTCAGCAAGCTACGGAGAGATTCCCGTATCATTCGGACGCAACACAACGACAAAAGCAATGAAATTGTTGCAGATATTACTCTACCATGGCGATACCGGTATCTCCAGAGATAAGCTTCTTGATGAATTATACGGAAGAGAAGAACTTGCCGATGCTGCCAACAACCTTCGGGTAACCGCACACCGTCTTAAAAAGATCATCGTAGATGCCGGACTTCCGAGTCATGATTATATCAACATCAAAAAAGGTATTTATCGATGGGATGCTCCGATGCCGACCGAAGTTGATGCACATCAGTTTAAGGTTCTGTCAAAAGACGTGCAGACGTGTACCGATAAGGTAAAAAAGCTGGCACTTCTTAAGAAGATCTGTCTGATGTACCGTGGGGAATTTCTTCCAGAACTTTCAGGAGATGAATGGGTCCTTGTTGAAAGCGTCCAATATAAGAATATTTATTCTGAATCCCTTCAGGAGCTCTGTAAGCTTCTGATCGAACGCGGAGATTATGAAGAGGCGCTTCGTTTCTGTGAGCCGGCATGCCAGTTATATCCGTTCGATGAATGGCAATCCGTCCGCATCGACTGCTATATGGCATTGAACCGCTATAAGGATGCTGTGCAGGAATATGAGAACACTGCCAAATTATTTTTCGAAGAGCTTGGAATCCGCCCTTCTGAACATATGATGCAGCAGTTCGAGCAGATGAGCAGCCGCCTTAACTACAAACCACAGGAACTCGGCGACATCAAGGAACGTCTGAAAGAGGACGATATACGCGGCGGTGCTTTTTACTGCAGCCTGCCAAGTTTCCGTGACAGTTACCGTCTCGTTTCCCGAATCATTGAGAGGAACGGACAGTCCGTATACTTAATGTTATGTAGCATCACTAACGGAAAAGGAATGCCGATGGACAAGCCGGACAAGCTTGAAGTTCTTTCAGGTGAGCTTCAGAATACGATCCAGCAGTGTCTGCGTAAAGGAGACTCCTTTACCAAATACAGCCCATCACAGTTTCTGATACTTCTCGTTGGTACGAATAAAGAGAACTGCAGCATGATTTTCGACAGAATCCAGAGATACTTCTCCAGAGAGCATAAAAGCTGGAAGCAGTACCTGGACTACTTCGTGTCCTCTGTAGCCGAAGTAGACCAGCAAGATTCACCGATTCAGTTCAATACTGAGAATAAAACCTGGTAAGCTGCAATCATGTTATCTTCGCAGCAGGGCAGAAATGGAGATAATTTATGGAACAGAGCTATCAAATCAGTTGGTATGCACCAAACTTTATTAACATGTGTATTGATAATATTAATGATGGAGAGCTGTCCGGTCGGATTTATCACTGCTACAGCAAAGAACCCTGGAAATTCACCAATATCCTTCAGTTGATCGAATTAGCTGATGATTTCTTCGACAAACTCGAATTTCCACAGGCATCCACCAGCGCACGTTCTTTCACTTCAACCCAGTTTTCAGGTGTTGACCGGCTTGATAAAGTACGGTCACCGGAAGATTTCATCGAGAATCGTGGACAAAAAGGGACTTTCTTTCTCAATGTCAGATACCGCCAGAATTCATCCTGGCAGGGCATCGTCCGCTGGGTCGAAGGTAACTCTACGCAGCAGTTTGTAAGCGTACTTGAACTGCTTAAAATTCTCAGCAATGCATTCGTTTAAAGGAATGGCATTGTGAGAGATATCATTACATGAATGAATAAGAATTATACAGGCATTGTCTGATCACGGAATGTGATCGGAGGGTGCCTTTTAATTATCTTATAATTTTATTCTTTCTTAATTGCTTTTCACCAAAAACTCCAGTACCATCAGAATAGGCGTATGTAGAAAATCAAATCATATATCATATATGAATTCTTTGATTGTAGAAAAAATCTTATATCTACATGAAACATGAGATATGGCGAATTTACTTATGAACTGCTTTCTATTATAATGGAGGTAAGCAATGAGAAAACAAAAGAAGAAATCTCGCCATAGCAAACAAACTCACAACCGGCAGTATAAGGACCGGTTATGGAGAATGATCTTTAGTATGTTGCAGATAATAATCTGATGATCTACCATGAAAAAAGAGTACGGCTTCCAAAACCGAAATATATTGTCTTTTACAATGGTACAAAAAACCAGCCAGATTCCATGGAGTTAAAGCTTTCAGACTGCTTTGAAAATACAGATAACGAAGCACCTTGCCTGGAATGCACCGCAACCATGTTGAACATCAACTATGGTCACAATCAGGAGCTGATGAAGCACTGCAGAAGGCTTGAAGAATATTCCATATTCGTCCAATGTGTCAGGGAATATATACAGTCGGAACCTTCTGTGGAAGATGCATTAGAAAAAGCAATTGATACCTGTATTAACCAGGACGTGTTGGCAGATTTTCTGAAAAAACATCGAGCGGAGGTGACGAATATGATTCTGACGACATATGATAAAGACTTATATGAGAAAACCTTGAAGGAAGATGCAAGAGAAGAAGGCAGAGCGGAAGGGCTTATGGAAGGACGCGCTGAAACCAGAGCAGAATTAAACCAGTTAACCATATGTCTTCTAAATGCCAAACGCTACAACGATCTGGAACATGCCGCAAAAGACATTGAATACCAAAAGAAACTATTAAAAGAATTAGGCATTGAATAAAAACTAAATAACCCTTACCCCATCCCGTGACTGATCACCGTCTAAGATGCAGTGCATCTCCCCAATATCAGTCACGGGATCTTTTTGTCCGGAAAATCCCTCTCCCTCACCGCTATAACCAGATTGCTCCTTTTCTATGCGCTCCCCTCAATCTATACTTTTTGCACTTCCATCACATTATTCCCCACTTTTACTTCTATTCTAATATCCCAATACATATAGTAGAGTCAGACACAAATATTACGCACTCCTACAAATCATGATGTTGGGGTAAAAGGTATTTTGCCCCCTTTGATACCAGATTACTACGTGCTTTGCACTCTCGCAAGCAAGCTTGCATCGGCTTTCTGACCTTTTGCCCCTGGTATCAAATCATTATATTATTACAAAAACATTACTATTTCTTGTTATAGCTTAAAAAAGTTAATATTTTCCATTATTGGTAATGATTCACGTAATGCTTTGTCAGATACAATACCTATATAAGATAAAAAAGTCTAAATAATTAGGAAGGGCAGATGAAAACTGACATGAATAAAAAGCAAAAAAATACAAGAACTTTTTTAATAAAAATCATGGATCAGCAGAACGGTACCTGGCAGGGCAGCGTTACTTGGGTGGAAGAGCAGCGAGAGCAGCATTTCCGCAGTGCCCTTGAATTATTGAAGCTGATAGACGGAGCACTTGATAACAATTATGAAGTCAGAATTGAGGAATAGAAGGAGGACGCCATGAAAAGTAATACAAAGAAACGTTTAATAGCATTCATGCTTTGCATGGTACTTGTGCTTAGCAGTGCGACATCAGCATTCGCTGATGAGCCACAGAACACAGACAGCCAGAGCCAAGCCGAAGTCGTAACAGAACCGGTGGCAGATGAGGCTACAGGAAATGAGGCTACAGGAAATGAGGCTACAGGAGATGAGGCTACAGAAGATGAGGCAGCGGTGAACTCCTCAGAACAACAGCAACAAGAGGAGCAGCAACCGGAGACAGAAAGTACTCCTGAAGGAAATCTTGAAGATGATATTTCGATCCAGACTACTATCAACGGAACTACCATCACAATGAGCGGTCCGTATTCATCATTTCCAGAAGGTAGTAACTACGAAATCCTTGCTTCTGAATTAAATGAAGAAGAAACAAAAAATGTTGAAGTTGCCTTAAAGAAAAAAGAGGATGAAATCAATACAAAGATTGCCACATATAAGGCATATGATATCAAGCTTTTAGTTGATGGTATTGAGTCTCAGCCAACAGGTAATGTAAATGTTAAATTTGAAGGCGGCGAAGTACAGGAAAATCTTGAAACCGCTGAAAACATTGAAGTATATCATGTAGATGAAACTACTCAAATCGCAAATGACATTGAAAAAACTGCAGTTGATGATACAGTCACAATGACTACTAATCATTTTTCAAACTACGTAATCACTACAACTAAATCGAATGGTGTTGATATCACTGTCCAACATTATATAAAATATAGAGATTCAAATAATCAACTTGCTGAAAAAGCACTATACAGAGCCTCTAAGATTCATCTGAATAAGGATCAAGAAATCAAAGATCTTAGTTCTCTGCAAAACTATACTTCACAAGAGGTTATTAAGATATATCCTGATGGTTCAAAAGGAGATCCAATATCTAATAAACAAGTACTTCTTGCTGACCAAACATATAGAGTGTATTACACACCTACAACAGCTACTTCTAACGAAGCTGTACAAATGTTTGACTATCAGGTAAAAGGTGGAAACAATACTAGTATTAATGCTGAAAAAAATTATGATCCACGCTCTACAAAGACCACCCGTTTTGCAAGTGGACTTGCCAATAACCAGTATTCTGATAATGGTTATGATACAACAATAAAAATTGGTAATGAAAAATTTCACATTAATACTTGGGATACAAACTCTAAAGGTAATAAAGTTAACCAGTATAACAACAACGCATTTGGTAGTTCTAATGCCATGACTGACATTGTGAAAGGTGTTGATTTTAATACTGGTGCACTTAAAATGGGACTTAATTCAGACGGGGAGCAATTGTATGAACCGGGATTTTTTACGACGAATGAAAAAAGTGGCAAACATGTTTTAGATGGTTACAAACTTAATTTTTCACGTACAGGTGATACCTATACTTTAACAGGTGTAAACAAGCCGGACGGATCTTCTGCTTTATCTGGATCTGGTTATAATTCAAACGACGGTTCTAATTTCTTTCCTCTTGATTCAATACGCGACCTCTATAAAGATGCCGCAAATAACCCTCCTGGGCATAATTGCTTTTTTGGTATGCGTTATGACATCGAATTTACGATCGGTGATTATCTTGGTGATTTGAATTATTCTTTTACCGGTGATGATGATCTTTGGGTTATTTTAGATGCACAAAAAGATGGTGGCCAAGTCGTAATCGATCTTGGTGGTATCCATTCTGCTTTAGATAAAAAAGTAGATTTATGGGAGATTCTTTTAAATAAAAAAGGGTATGATGAGGACGACAAACTAAACTATACAGATAGGGATAAGAAGCATACATTAACAATCCTTTATATGGAACGCGGTGCTTATGAGTCTAACTGTAAAATGAACTTTACTCTTCCTAATAGCCGCATTGTAACACCTAGTACTATTCCAACAGCTAATCTTAATCTAAAAAAAGTAAATACTTCTGAAAAAGGTATTGAAAACACTACTTTTAAGCTTGTAAATGATGCCGATTCAGCAGATGTGAAAACAGCTAGATCTGATACAGATGGAAAGATTACTTTTGAAGAATTAAGAGAAGGAACCTATACTTTATCAGAAGAATCTGTTCCTGAGCCATATGTAAGAGAAACTTCTACCTGGAAAGTAAAAGTAACGAAATCAGAAGGAACTGCTCTTACTGCAGTATTATATGATACTACCGGGGAAACTGCTAAAGAGAAAAGTGATGATGGTACATATCATATTGTAAACAGTACACAGGAAGAAGTTGTATTAGGTAGTGCAGAAAGTAATAAGACAGTTTCTGTGAAAGATTACAATGCTAGAACTTATCAAATTGATCTGACAGCCAGTTCAAAAGCAACACAGGCTGTTACCACAACAACTCCTTATGATATTGTTATGGTATTAGATACCTCTGGAAGTATGGGTGATACGTTCTACAAATATACAGAATATACTGGTAGCCTCGATACAGATTGGTATTTTTGGGGAAACTATGGAGAATACTATGTTAAAACTGCTGATAAAATATACCAGCAAATAGCCTACTCATACACAGGATCTTATTGGTATTATATCGATACTAATAATAATGAAGTTCGTGTTAGCCAAGGAATAAATACTATTTACAAAAAAACAGAAGATTCAAACACAAATAATAAAAAAGATGCTCTAAAAGCAGCCGCAAAAGCTTTTGTTGAAAATGTAAATACAAAAAATCCAGACAGCCGTATAGGAATTGTAACGTTTGCTGATGGATCAACTATTAACAACTCCAGTGATAAAAATAAAACAATGTTGCGAGTAGGTGATTCAAAAAAAACAATAGATAGTTGGATTGATGACTTAGGAGCAAAAGGTGCAACAAATACAGCAGCAGGTTTTAGCTCAGCAAAAGAAATTTTTGATAATTCAAGCAATTGGGCGGATGTTCATCAAAAGCAAAATCGAAAAAAACTGATTGTATTTCTGACAGATGGTGTACCAACTAAACATAGTGCTTTTGATGAAAATGTTGCAACTTCAACAGTCGATACAGCTACTACATTAAAAGGAGCATCATACAATGCAGAAATCTATTCCCTTGGAATATTTGATGCAGCAAGCTACAACGGCTCTTTAGGTAATAATGCAAACATTAAAAAGGTTTCTAAATTCATGAAAGATGTTGCATCGGATGATTCAAAATACATGACAGCTGACAGTGTGCAAAGTTTGTATGATATCTTTAATAGCATCACTGATAATATGCCTGTTTCCATTACCGCAACTATCACTGATGTAATTGACAGTCGATTTGAACTTACTACTGGTGAGAAAGATCGTTTGAAAGGCAGAGGTGCAACTGTTGCCGAAAACGATGATGGAACCACAACCGTAACATGGACAAATACAACCGTAAAAAGCAAAACCGGAAATACACCAGGATGGTATGAAACCATTGAAATCAAAGCAAAAGATAATTTCATCGGTGGAAATATGATTCCTACAAATGGTTCAGCTTCCGGAATTACGGTAGGTGACAATACAAAGTATTTCCCACAACCTTCTGTAAATGTTAAGTTGTTAACGCCAAGTATAGGTAATAAAGAAAAAACCTATTATAAAGGTGATACGATTGAATCTAGCAATTTTTCTGGTGAATTGTTAGGCACTTACGAAATAACAGAATTAGATGGAAAAACAAAGCTTACCGCTGGAAACGGAATTCCACAGTTAACATCAGATCAACTTAATAGCTTAAAAGCTGGTGGCACAGTCGAAATACCTTACAGCTATACAGACTCAGCTACTGATATTGAAGGCACTTTCGTATATAAATATGAAAATAAGAAGTGCGAGTCAGATGGATCAATAAAAAATCCATTAAAGAATCACACTGCAACAAAAGTCGGACAGGATGTAGAAGAATATACTTTAAAAGTAACATTTATTCCAAAAACAGTTGATGATCGAAAAACTTCATTAGGAAATACATCTATTTTACCTCCGACTGAAAATGCCACCATCAGTGGAACTATAGTTGTTAACGATGAAAAGACAACAGTAACTGGTAACTATAAAGTACATGTTTTAGCACTTTGGGCAATTGTAAAACAAAGTACCAGTACAGATTCAAATGGAAACCATCCAAAATTAGATGGAGCAGAATTTAAGCTTGTAAAACCAGATGATTCAACAGTTTGTTACACAGGAATTTCCAATAAAGACGGCTTTGTAGAATGGTATAAAAATAATACTAAAATTTCAATGGATAAAATTGAAAATGGAATTTATACTCTCAAAGAAACAAAAGCCCCTGCCGGATATGCAAAAAGCGAAGTTAAGTGGACAATTGAAATAACTAATACTTCAATAACAATTAAAGATAATGCTGGCAAAAACATTACAGCTACATCTTTAACCCAGACAGGAAAGACTTATGATGCATATGCTTATGAAAACACTCCTGTCTACGACCTTCCATCAACCGGAGGCAATGGAATTTACCTGTACATGATCGGCGGTATCTTACTTATGTTTGCAGCCGCATGGATCTTATATAAAAACAAATGCAGGGAGGTGCTGGAAAGATAATTTTATCAATTTATTTTCAGTGGCTCCCAAGCCACAAACAACGTTATTCTCCCTTATGAAGGGACAATAAATCGGGCATAGCCCTAAAATAGAAAAGGAGACAACAATATGAAAAAGATGAAAAAATTATTTGCAGTGTTATTAACACTGGCAATGGTACTCGGAATGAGTATGACATCATTTGCAGCTGATCCTGAAGCTACAGTTACTATTCGCAATGCAGGCAATGCAACATTTACTTATACTCAGGTAATTAAAGCCGATACAAAACAGCCTACTGGCTGGACATTTACATCTACAGCAATTGCAGATGCTTACAAATCTGCTTATAACTCAAATAATGAGCAGGCTGTAATTAAAGCAATGATTGCCGAAGCCAAAGCTGGTGGTGCTTCTTCAAAAGCTGCCGATGCATTGCGTAGAGTTAAGGCAATTACTGACCTTACTAAAACACCAGCTAATGCAACAGCTGTAACTGGAACTAATGATAGCACTTTTACATTAAGTGAAGCTGGTGTATATTATATCGAAGGTACAGATACAACTGATGGATATACTTTTAACCCAATGTCTGCTTATATTGCATTTAAAGATTATGATACCAAAACTGGACTTCCTACTAATTTAGAAAACACAACTGTTGAGGCTAAAAAGCAGAAAGATACAGCTGGCAAAACTGTAAATGATAACATCGTTGAAATTGGTCGTACAGTTACATATACTGCCGATTATGTAATCCCATATATTTCTGCTGATGCAGCAGACGCAAATAAAGTTTTCAAAGTGACTGATACAATCACAGGCGCAGACTATGTAACATCAGCCAACAACACTGTTACAGTTAAAGCATGGATTAATAAAACTGTTGACAATGTAAAAGCTGGCAGTGCTGGTGCTCCAGATATTACAGGATCTGCAACATTATCTAATAATAACAAAACATTCACCTGGATTATGACTAACGAATCATATGGAGATTCAACTTTAATCAATGCTGCAAACAGCAATGCAAATAAAACTATTGTTATCCAGTATGACGCTATTGTTAAAGATACAAAAGTTCATAATGATGTAACATTTGGTGATGGTTCTCATGAAGGATCTGCTTCAGTAGATGTTTACACTGGTACAATTAACTTAAGCAAAAAAGGTGAAAACAATGTAGCTCTTGAAAATGCAAAATTTGTATTAGCAAAGAAATTTAATAATGTTGAAAAATACGCTACATTTACTCCACAGGATGATGGTAGCTACAAATTCACTGGAACATGGGCTGATTCTTACAAAAAAGCTGATAAATCATTTGTAACAAACACAATTATTACAACTGATGCTAACGGTACTGCAAAAATGAAAGGTTTTGAAAATACCGAAACAGGCTACTACTTAAAAGAAGTTGAAGCACCTGACGGATATTCTCTTGCAGATGATAAAGTTATTGAATGGTCTGAAGTCAATGGAACACCTTCTGAAACAAACGTCAATGCAAATGTTACTGTTGTAGATAGCAAACTTTCCGCATTACCATCAACAGGTGGCATCGGTACAACAATCTTCACAATCGCTGGATGCGTTATCATGATCGCAGCAGCTGGTCTGTTCTTCGCAAGCCGCAAGAAATCAGACAACAAATAATTGCAATAATTATTTATAATCAGATACTGAATCCGGGGCAGATCGCCCCGGATTCCTAAAAAATAATACAACAGCAAGGAGAGTTCGGATGAAACGCAAAGCAAACAAACTTATTATTGGCATCATATTTTTAGCCGGGTTGTCCTTACTGCTGTATCCATTCGTTGCAAACCAGTGGAATAACTACAGGCAGAAGCAACTGATCAGCAGTTATGAACAGACTGTATCCGAAAAGGATGCAGCACATGAGATTGATTATGACGCAGAACTGCAGAAAGCAGAAGCTTACAACAAAGCATTACTTCCAAGTATCCTTCCTGACTCATTTGCAGTAGCCGCAGCCAGTGACAAAGAAGATCAGTCCTACATGGATGCTCTGAATATTGCCGGTGACGAGATGATGGGAATCGTGGAGATCCCGAAGATTGACATCAAACTTCCGATCTACCACACTACCGCCGAAGATGTTCTCAAACAGGCAGCCGGACATCTGGAAGGAAGCTCTCTTCCAATCGGCGGTAAAAGTACACACGCCGTTATCTCCGCACACCGTGGACTTCCGAGTGCGTCTCTTTTTACCGATCTGGATCAGCTGGAAGAAGGCGATCATTTTCTGATCCATGTATTAAACGAAACATTATGTTATGAAGTCGACAAGATTTCCGTAGTAAAACCGGAAGAAACTTCCTCTCTTGCAGTAGAAGAAGGAAAAGATCTTGTAACACTTCTTACCTGTACTCCATACGGAGTCAATACCGAGCGGCTTCTGGTCCGTGGTCACAGAGTACCTTATGTGGAACAGGAAGTTGCCGATGAGAAGACACCGCTCAGCGGAATCAGTCTTCATACAAATTATCTTTTATGGGTAATTATTGGTCTTGTAATTACCACAATCTTCATCCTTATGTTATACTTAAAGGAGAAGAAGCTTCAAAAGAAAAAAAATGAGACCTCTTAAAAAGAGAATAAGAACGAGAAAGGGAATATGCCTATGAAAAGAAAAATCTCAACCTTCCTTTTCGGTCTGTTATTCTTGATAGGATTTGGGATTCTGATCTACCCGACGGTATCCAACCAGTGGAACACCTACAGACAGAATCAGCTGATCAGCAGCTATGACAATACAATACAGGACATGGAACCGGAGGACTTCACCTCTGAGTGGGAAAAGGCAAAAGCTTTCAATGATACCATTCAACAGAACAACCTCTACGGAGATGTATTTGGTGAAGATGAAAATGACATCAAAGACACCGAATACTGGAAGATTCTGAACGTTGCAGATGACGGAGTAATGGGATATCTTTCCATTCCGAAGATCAACATCAAGCTTGCCATTTACCATGGTACCGGTGATGATGAACTTCAGACCGGTGTCGGACATCTGAACGGCACAAAGCTTCCGATCGGAGGGGAGAGTACCCACAGTGTTCTCGCAGCTCACCGTGGACTTCCAAGCGCAAAGCTTTTTACCGATATCGATCAGCTCAAAGTTGGCGATAAATTTTACATCCATGTACTGGATGAAGTCCTTGCCTACAAGGTAGATCAGATTCTTCCGATGGTAGACAAAGACGATCATGAAACACTGGAGAAAGCACTCCAGATTGAAGAAGGAAAAGATCAGGTAACTTTATTTACCTGTACACCATATGGAGTCAACTCCCATCGTCTTCTCGTAAGAGGAACCAGAGTTCCATATAACGGCGAAGAGGATGCTACCGAATCAGTTACAGATTCTATGGTAAAAGCCATTCAGAATTATTATATGCTTTATTTAATTTTAGGACTTTCAATCACGATTCTTGTGATCATTCTCTTGCGATTCCTTTCCAAGAGAAAAGCTCACAAAGAATAACCAAGATTTCTTAAGGAGGACATGAGGCGATGATGAATAAACGATTAAAACAAGGAACAACGTTTTTATTAGCTCTCGCTCTTGCATTTCCGCTTCTCACTCTGCCTGGTGCCAGAGCTGCGAATGCGATTGAGACGGACCGGAAGTGTTCGGTTGCATTTAATGTAAGCGGAGAAGACAATGAACTGACAGCTGATGGCACTAACATTAAAGTGAATCTTTATAAGGTGGCAGATGTAGACGTATCCGGTAACTATACCGCAACCAAAGATTTCACCGGACTGGATGTATCTTCGGTAAGTGCCGATGATAAAGATACAGCAGCAAGCAAATGGGCTGACCGTGCCAAAGAGGCGCAGGAGATGCTGACAAAATCCGTAAAAAAAACCGCTACAGTTACTTTAAAAGCTGGAACCGGAAGTCTGGCTGATCTTGCTACCGGACTTTACCTTGTCGATACACCGGAAGTAGTTACCACGAATTATACCTATACATTTACACCTTACCTGGTATCACTTCCGACCAATAATTATTACAGCAATGGTAACGATAACTGGATCTACGATCTGACAGCTACCAATGCAATTGGTCTGAAACATGAAGAACATGCAAGATATGGTGATCTGATAATCAATAAAAGACTTAAAAATCACAATGCAACAACCGGTAAAAAAGCAACCTTCGTATTCCAGATTGAAATTAATAAAACAGAAACCCGCATCGAGTCCCTTGACTTTGAGGCCGCAGGTGACTCTTCCGTAACAATTACAAAGATTCCTGCAGGAGCTAAGGTAAAAGTTACAGAAGTGTACAGTGGTGCAAGCTACAAGCTTACCTCAGCAAATGATCAAACGGCAACGATTGTAGCAACTGATAGAGGTTCAACTAACACTCCTGCATCCGTTTCCTTTACAAATGATGTCGATGACAATATGAATGGCGGATACGGTGTAAGAAATAATTTCAAGCTGGACGAAAATGGTCAGTATCAGTACACCGAACCGGCAGCAAAGAACTAGAAAGGGGGAGTCGGAATGAGAAAGTTACATAAGAAACCACTTATCATGGCAGCGGCAGCACTTGCTCTTACCGGAACCCTGGCAGTTGGAAGTGCAATGGCATACTTCACAACTTATACAACAGCCGGTGGCGGTGTGACGATGAATATGGGATTTACCGAAACCATCCCTAACGAAACAGTCGATAAAGATGGCAAGCACGTCACCATTACAAATACCGGTGATTATGATTGCTTCGTAAGAGTAACAGCATTTGCCCCAATGGAACTTACCTATACTGCTCCGAATGGCGGATGGAAAGCCGAAGATGATGGTTATTGGCACTATGAAGGCGTTCTTCCGGCAGGCGAAACCACACCGGAACTCAATATCTCTTACAAATTCCCGGAAGGGGAGGATAGACCGGAAGAATTCAATATCGTGGTTATCCAGGAATGCACACCGGTTCTTTACGATGAAAATGGAAACCCATATGCAGACTGGAATCATGTAATCACAACTGAGACAACAGAAGACAGTAAAACCACAGAATAGGAGGGAACGAAGATGAAAAAGAAAAAGAAATCATTTCCAAAAAAATCGGCCCTGCTTCTGACAGCATCAGCGCTCCTGTTGATTGGCAGTACTGTCGGCAGTACACGTGCCGCACTCACCTACTACAGTGAGAATTATTCCGCACAGATCGAGATGCAGAATATCGGCGTATCTCTTTTAGAGAATGGCGATGTCGTCAGCAGCCAGGATTTTACATCTAAGAACCAGCAAGAAGTAAAAGACGGGGAACTCCTGACAGGTCTTCTCGGAAAAAATGAGAAATTCGCACCCGGAAAGAAATACAAAGAAGAGCTCAGTGTTCAGAACAGCGGTAACATCGACACCTTCGTCCGTGTGATCCTTACCAAGAGCTGGCAGAACAAAGAGGGCAAGAAGAACACCACTCTTTCACCGGATCTGATTGAACTGAATTTCCTTACCGCTAACGGCTGGGTAGTTGCAGATCAGCAGACCACAGACGAAAGAACCGTTCTTTATTACACAAAGGCAGTAAAAGCCGGAGATACCACACCGGCATTATCTGACACACTCCGCATTGATCCAAAGATTGCAACAGATGTAGAGAAAACAGTAAAGGACAACACCATTACTTACACATATAAGTATGGCGACTATACGTTCCACATCGATGCAGAGGTAGATGCAGTACAGACACATAACGCAAAAGACGCCATCAAGAGTGCCTGGGGTGTAGATGTGAATGTATCAGATGACGAAACCAGTTTAAGCTTACAGTAGGGAGGTACAGAGTATGAAAAAGAAAATTTTGTGCCTCGCCATGACAGTGATAATGGCAGCAGGGGTACACACAACTGCATTTGCAAAAGACTATCAGGGAGCCGATGGATGGCAGGTTCATTTCACCGGCGACAAGATGGAAAGCAATTTTGAAAACAAGACTGTTTCCGATGAGCTGGCAACGATCCAGCCGGGTGACAGCATCGAATTGAAGGTTCAGCTGAAAAACTCCAATAAAGGCGAGACCGATTGGTACATGACCAATGAGATCATCCAGACACTGGAGGAAGCACAGGAATCCGCTGAAGGCGGTGCTTACGAATACAAGCTGACTTATGTTGGAAGTGACAATACCGAAAAGGTACTCTATAACAGTGATACCGTTGGAGGCGAAGGTTCTTCTAAGACCGGTGAAGGTCTGAAGGAGCTTGGAAACTCCACCGAGAAATATTTCTACCTCGGCCGTCTTGCTTCCAATGGTACCGGAACCGTACACCTTACCATCGGTATCGAAGGTGAGACACAGGGCAATGGTTATCAGAACACGCTCGCAAAGCTTCGTATGAACTTTGCAGTGGAAAAGGTAAAAGTAAGCAATACCATTACCAAGACGAAAATCGTCAAGACTACCAACACCGTTAAGACCGGTGATACCGCAAGAGTTCTTCTCTTCTGTGTGCTTGCACTCATCAGTGGACTGATCCTTCTGGCATACGGAATCTACACATATAACAAGAACACAAAGAAACGCAGACGGAAAGGAGAGTAAGCAGATGAAAAGATGGAAAAAATTACTGGTTTCTCTTCTGACTGTATCAATGACGATCGGTGCATCCACGATGAGCGTTATGGCTGCTAACGGGTATACCTATAAGGTAACTTTATCTGCAGGTAATAAAGGAACGATAAACGGCCAGGCTAAGGAGGAGCGGGATTCTCTTGTCGCCGGTTCTACTGTTACTTTTAATCTGAAGGACGTTCAGGTAACCGATGACAAATACTATGTCAAAGGAATCCGTCTCAGCGGACGTGACAATGAAGAAGCTCTTGCTTCTCCTGTATTAGACAATGTAACCGGCGATGCTGACTATGTCGTAGCCTATGGAATCAAAAAGGACATGGTTGCCTACACCGTAAACTATCAGGATGCTTCCGGTAAGGCTCTTGCAGAAAGCCAGACCTTCTACGGAAATGTCGGTGACAAACCAATCATCGCTTATCAGTATATTGAAAATTATATTCCAGATGCTCTTGCACTTACCAAGACTTTGAGTAATAATGAATCTGAGAATGTATTTACGTTTACCTACAAACCGGGTGCTACAGACCGTGTTGTTACAACAACAACCACCATCACAACGACTGTTCCTGGTACAGCAACTCCTGGCACAGGTACCGGTAATGTCGGTACAGCAGGTGGCACGACAGGCGGCACAACCGGTGGAACTACAACCGGAACTACCAGTGGCACTACAACCGGAACTACCGGTGGCACAACAGACGGAACCACAACCGGTACAACCGATGGTACAACGACAGATAACAATTCTCAGGATACGACAGCTAAAGATAAAGATACTGCAACATCTGAGGATGAACAGACACCAAAGTCTCTGGTAGATCTGGATGATGAAGACACTCCAAAAGGAAATATCGATGCGAAAGACAAGACGAGCAAGACTCCGATCGCAGCAGGGATCGGCATTATCGTTGTTGCGGTAGCAGCTCTCGCAGGACTGATCGTATTCTTGAAAAAACGTGCAAAATAAAAAAGCGCGGCACTAAAGGAGAAGTCTTTTTTGAAGAGAACGAAGAAAAAGAAAAGCCCGGTGGCTGCATTTTGCAGTGCACTGGGCACTGTTTTACTGACAGTACTGATTCTTGCCTGTATTCCGCTGACGCTTCCGAAAGCTTTTGGTTTTCAGATGTACACCGTGATCAGTGGGAGCATGGAACCGGCGATCCCGACGGGAAGCCTGGTCTATGTCCGGTATGAAGAACCAGACACGATCGTCAAAGATGATGTCATTGCTTTTTACAGCAACAATGCAGACGGCTCGATCATCACCCACCGTGTAGTATCCAACAGCCCGGCGATGGGACAGTTTATCACCAAAGGGGATGCCAATGAGGAAAAAGATATGAATCCGATCCCTTACAACAACTACATCGGAAAAGTAAAGCTTTCTGTTCCGGTTGTCGGCGGTATCGCACAGGCTGCAACCGGCACTGCCGGAAAGATTGCCGCTGCATCTATGATCGGTCTTGCTGTGATTCTTGAAATCGTTGCTGCCATGCTTGATAGACGCGATGACGAAGACGAATAAAAGAGAACGTTTTTCATTTTAGCTTGCTAAAGTGTGAAACATTTGCTAAAATAATATCAGATTGTATTGTCAGAAGAAGATGGGGGAATTTCACAATTCTCCCATTTGTCATATATTGAAAAGAATGGAGAGGTGAATGGATTGTTATCCAACCAGATTTTACAGAGAACAATCAATGAAATAGGGGATATCATCGAGTGTAACTGTTCCATCTGGAACACAGACGGAGTGATGCTTGCAGCTGTAGGTAAGGAGAAGCCTGCAGTAAAAAAAGCTGTCTGCTCATTTTTAAAAGAGCTGGAGGTTACCGGCGTAGCGGAGGAGCACCTGGATGAATGCTATGGTCTGTTCCCGGTTTATGATGATGATGAACTGACTTATATTTTCGTGATCGAGCACAATAATGAGATTGATGTGCATACCAGCGGACGCTTAAGTGTCTGCCAGCTGGAGAGCCTTTTAAGATCCGGAAGCGAACGTCTTGACCGTAACCGTTTTATCCAGAACCTGCTCCTGGATAACCTGCTCCTCGTAGATATCTACAATCAGGCGAAAAAGCTTGGTATTACAGTTGAGCAGCGCAGAGTCGTCTATCTGATCGAACCGAAGAATCCGGATGACACGATCGTCCTGGATATGATCCGTGGGATTTATTCCTCGGGAACCGGTGATTTTGTTACTGCCGTAGATGAGGGACATATTATTCTGATCAAGTCCCTTGACAGTACGGATGATTATGATACGATCCGTTCGACTGCTGATATGCTGGTGAATGCGATCAACACCGAAGCTATGGTCAATGTCCGGCTTTCCTTCGGAACCATCATTCCCGAACTCAAAGAGGTCTCACAGTCTTACAAAGAAGCTGGCATGGCTCTGGATGTGGGACGTATCTTCTATCCGGAACGCAATATTTTATCCTACCGCGAACTCGGTATCGGACGGCTGATCCACCAGCTTCCCGTTTCCTTATGCGAGATGTTCCTGGAAGAAGTATTTGCCGGAAATACCGTTGATCAGTTTGACGAAGAAACCTTATCCACAGTTGATAAATTTTTTGAAAATAGCCTGAATATTTCGGAGACAGCGAGACAGCTTTTCGTCCACCGGAATACGCTCGTCTACCGGCTGGAGAAGATCCAGAAGCAGACCGGGCTGGATGTCAGAGTCTTTGAGGACGCCCTGACATTTAAGATTGCTTTGATGGTCGCAGACCACATGAAATTTATAGAAAACAGAAAATAGGAGGACATGATATGGTGAAATTATACGAAGGCGGTGCCTATCTTTTACACGGTACTGAGGTAATTGCAGATGCACCCGATGCACTTGCTGCCGTAAAAAGCAAGACAGGTATTGAGACAACAAAAGAAGCTGCTGCAAAAGAGACAATGGCTTATGGGATCTTAAGTGCGCATAATACTTCCGGTAATATGCAGCAGCTTCAGATCAAATTTGACAAGCTGACTTCGCACGACATTACCTTTGTCGGAATCATCCAGACTGCAAGAGCATCCGGACTGGAGAAATTCCCGATCCCTTATGTTCTGACCAACTGCCATAACTCTCTGTGTGCAGTCGGCGGTACGATCAATGAAGATGACCACATGTTTGGACTGACCTGTGCGAAGAAGTACGGCGGTGTCTATGTTCCGCCTCATCAGGCCGTTATTCACCAGTTTGCCCGTGAAATGCTCGCAGGCGGCGGCAAGATGATCCTTGGTTCTGACAGCCACACCCGTTATGGTGCACTCGGTACCATGGCAATGGGAGAGGGCGGACCGGAACTTGTAAAACAGCTTCTGAACAAGACTTATGATATCAAGATGCCGGGCGTTGTCGGAATCTATCTGGACGGCGAACCGATGAAAGGTGTCGGACCGCAGGACGTTGCCCTTGCGATCATCGGCGCAACCTTCGGCAATGGCTATGTCAATAACAAGGTCATGGAATTTGTCGGACCTGGCGTTGGCAAATTAAGTGCAGACTTCCGTATCGGAATCGATGTTATGACGACAGAGACAACCTGCCTCTCTTCTATCTGGAGAACCGATGACAAGATCAAAGAGTTCTACGATATCCACGGAAGAAGTGATGACTTCAGGGAACTGAATCCTGGCGCAGTCGCTTACTATGACGGTCTTGTATACGTGAACTTGAGTGAGATCAAGCCTATGATCGCCATGCCGTTCCATCCGTCCAATGTCTACACCATCGAGGATGTCAATGCCAACCTTGCAGATGTTCTCCACGATGTAGAGCAGCGCGCGCTGGTAAGCCTGGACGGTGCTGTGGATTACTCTCTTCAGGACAAGATCGTAAATGGTAAGCTTTATGTCGATCAGGGTATCATCGCAGGCTGTGCCGGCGGCGGTTTTGAAAATATCTGTGCTGCCGCAGACATCATCCGTGGCAAATACATCGGATCAGATGAATTTACCTTCAGTGTTTACCCGGCAAGTACACCGATCTACATGGAGCTTGTGAAAAATGGTGCGGTTGCTGACCTGATGGAAGCCGGTACGATCGTGAAGACTGCCTTCTGCGGACCGTGCTTCGGTGCTGGGGATACTCCGGCAAACAATGCATTTTCCATCCGTCACTCTACCCGTAACTTCCCGAACCGCGAAGGAAGCAAGCTGCAGAGTGGACAGATCGCATCTGTTGCCCTTATGGATGCACGTTCCATTGCCGCAACTGCTGCGAACAAAGGTTTCCTTACTCCGGCAACAGATTTTGATATTGAATACAAGAACCCGACCTACCACTTTGATTCCAGAATTTACGCCAACCGTGTATTTGACAGCCACGGCGTTGCTGATCCTTCGGTTGAGATCAAATTCGGACCGAACATCAAAGACTGGCCGGCAATGAGCGCTCTTCCTGAGAATCTGATCCTGAAGGTTGTATCTGAGATCCACGATCCGGTTACAACGACAGACGAGCTGATCCCGTCCGGCGAGACTTCTTCTTATCGTTCCAACCCACTTGGACTTGCTGAATTTGCACTTTCCAGAAAGGATCCTGCCTATGTAGGACGCGCGAAAGAGGTCCAGAAAGCCCAGAAAGCGATTGAAGCAGGTACTTGTCCACTGGATGTACTGGATGAATTAAAACCGGTGATGGCAGCAATCCAGAAGTCTTATCCGGAAGTCGGCAAAGGAAATATCGGTGTCGGAAGTACCATTTTCGCGGTCAAACCTGGTGATGGTTCTGCCCGTGAGCAGGCTGCTTCCTGCCAGAAGGTTCTCGGCGGCTGGGCGAATATCGCGAATGAGTACGCAACCAAACGTTACCGCTCGAACCTGATCAACTGGGGCATGCTTCCGTTTATTACCGAAGAGGAACACACAAAGCTTTCTTTCAGGAACGGTGACTATCTCTTCGTGCCGGATATCCGCAAAGCAGTAGAAGATAAAGCTTCCACGATCAAGGCTTATGTCGTAGGCGATGATCTGAAGGAGATCGATCTGAAGCTCGGTGATCTGACGGATGCAGAACGTGAGATCATCCTCAAAGGATGTCTGATCAATTATTACAGAGGTTAATTTTTCTCAGACAATGATATGATATAAAAGGGACGGAAATTTTTCTGTCCCTTTTTGCAACACTTCCGACTTTTTTATACTCTTATATACAAAGAACCTGTTATGAGAGGAGGGACCTTATGATCGATGCAATTGCATTTAAAGAATTATATAAGACGGTTTATCAGGATCTGTATCGTTTTGCGCTCTGCATGATGCATCATCCGCAGGATGCAGAAGACGCCGTCAGTGAAGCCGTTCTTTCCGCCTATGAGAACATACATAAATTACGCAAAGAAGAAGCATTCCGTTCCTGGATCTTTCAAATTCTGGCAAATGTGTGCCGCCGGAAGTTAAAGAGCCGTGAACGGACCGAGACCGAGCTGAAAGAAGATCATGCTTCTGCCACATACTGTGACGGACTCCGCACAGATGTGGAACGTGCTTTTCTTATTCTCGATGAAGACGATCAGCTGATCATCGGCTTATCCGTCTATGGCGGTTACAACAGTAAAGAGATTGGAAAAATGCTAAGGCTGAACCCGAATACAGTCCGCTCCCGCAGAAAGCGTGCCCTCGAAAAGATGAGCTGGCTTCTGAAAGAGTAGGATAAAAGAGTAATAGGAGGTGTTTCATATGACAGATCACGAAAAAGAAATACTGGATAAAATAAAACAATCTACGGAAAAAACTCCTGTTCCGGAAAGCCTTGCACCGGATCAGATTATGAAAATGCTGGAAGAGCATAACAGCACTCAGGCTTCCGGACATATCCTGAAAAAGCATGGATTTTTCCACGGCCACCGGATGCGCGGAGGACTTATTGCTGCCGCACTGGTACTGGTTGTCGGCATTGGCGCCCACATCCGCCAGCAGAATCTTTCTTCAGACTCAGCCACTTCTTCCACAAAAGGCAGTTTTTCAATCGGTACATCCTCCGGTAAGCTTGCCTCTTCCGATACTTTAGAAACGGCAACCGATTATGATGAAATCTACACATACCTGCAATCTTATCAGGATGAGTTGGATTCTTCATCTGTTACCGGTTCAACCGACGGCGGAATTGTCATGTATTCAACTGAAACAGCCGACAATGGTGCACGTACCGATAGTTCCAGCTCCTCTTCGGATTCTTCAACAGCCTCTGCACGTGCTGTGGATACTTCATTTTCCGATACCAACGTCCGCACAGAGAGCGTCGGTGAAGCAGACATTGTAAAAACGGATGGAAGTTATCTTTATACACTGAAAGCAAACTCACAGGAAATTTCCATTGTAGATATCCGGTCTGATCAGATGAAGGTTGTTTCCGGTATTTCGCTGAATGAGAATTTTCAGGCATCCGAATTTTACCTGAGTGACCAGAAGCTTTTTGTCCTTGGCAACATGCAGAACACGCAGGTTGATTCTGACAGTAAAACCTTGTACCGCGGCAGCTGTACCCGTATCCAGACTTATGATCTGACAGATATCAATAATCCAAAATCCATCGGAACCGTGGAGCAGAGTGGTTACTACCGCACTTCACGTTTTAAAGACGGATATCTGTATGTATTCAGCGACTATTATATTTACGATACGATCACCAAAAAAGATTATCCTTCCTATGTTCCGCTTGTTGGTGACAATCTTCTGAAGCAGTCGGATATCTATCTCCCGACGAACCATGCAGCAGACCAGTACCTTGTTGTCAGCTCCGTTTCCGCTTCCAGTCCGGATAAGGCAGCAGACCAGAAAGCAGTCATGTCTGAGAATGGCGAAGTCTATGTGAGTGAGAACAACATTTATATTTACGAGTATGCGAACAGCAGTATCCTCGCAGATAATCTTGCGGCAAAGAATCAGACGATCCTCCGCAAGCTGTCTTACAATAAAGGAAAACTTTCCGGCTCTGCCCAGGGCAAAGTAAAAGGATATCTGAACGATTCCTTCAGCATTGATGAGTATGACAATACGTTGCGGCTGGTGACAACGGTTACGCATAATGTCGGAAACTCTTCACAGTCCAATTCAGTCTATGTGCTGGATGCAGATTTGAAAACAATCGGTAAGATCGAGGATCTTGCCAAAAATGAACAGGTCTATTCCGCAAGATTTTTGGGCGATACCGGTTACTTTGTAACTTATGAACAGACAGATCCTTTATTCTCCGTAGACTTTTCCGATCCGGAGAATCCGAAGATACTTGGCAAGCTGAAAATTCCCGGCTTTTCGGAATACCTGCATTTTTACAGTGATAACCTGCTTCTTGGCATCGGTATGGATACCGATGAAAATGGCATTACAAACGGGGTAAAGATCTCCATGTTTGATATCAGTGATCCTTCGGATGTGAAGGAAGTCAGCAAGTACACACTGGATCAGTACTATTACTCGGATGTTTTTTTTGACTACCGTGCAGCACTGGTTGATCCGGAAAAGAATCTGATCGGCTTTCCGCTTTCCGGATCTGCCAACCAGTATGTGATCCTTTCTTACGATAAAGATCAGGGCTTCCAGGTACAGATGCAGGAGGAAGTCAACGGTAATTCTTACCTTGGAACCCGCGGTGTGTATGCAAACGAAAAGTTCTATGTGATCAATGGAAATGCAATTGAAGCATACCGGATGGGAGACTATGTGAAGATAGATGATCTGCTGCTATAGTGCAGCTTTGCAGAAGGAACTGCCGCTCCGCATACTTTGTACACCATTCCACATCACCTTATACACCAAAATCGTATATACAAAAACAGGTGCCCACTGGGATATATCACTAAGATATACTTACGTGGACACCTGTTTTATATTTTCATTTACCTATTATTCCACACCGTTAAAGCAGTAGGTACATACCTGGCATGCATCAATCCCGATTGATTTGATCAGATCATCCAGTCTGTGATAACGAAGTGAAGTGAAATTCTGTCTCTTGCGGATTTCCTCCAGCATTGCTGCATACCGGTCACTGTTCGGATCCGCATATTCACCCAGTACATTAACATCATTGTCGCCTTCCCACTCACGGATGATCCTTCTTGTGATCAGATCCAGGTCTGATTTGGAACGGGAGAAGTTCAAATATTTGCATCCGTACAAAAGCGGTGGACATGCCGGGCGGACATGCACTTCTTTTGCGCCACTCTGATACAGGAACTCTGTCGTCTCACGGAGCTGTGTGCCACGCACGATAGAATCATCGATCAGCAGCAGGCTCCTGTCTTCGATCAGACTATGTACCGGGATCAGTTTCATTCTGGCGATCAGATTACGCTGACTCTGTGTTGTCGGCATGAAGGATCTTGGCCAGGTCGGAGTATATTTGATAAATGGTCTTGCATACGGAATACCTGATTCATTTGCATAGCCTATCGCATGAGCGATACCCGAATCCGGAACTCCTGCAACAATATCCACGTCGATCGAATGGTCATCTCTCTGTGCTAAAAGCTTTCCACAGTTGTAACGCATTTCTTCTACACCAACCCCTTCATAAGAAGAAGTAGGATATCCATAGTATACCCACAGGAACGAACAGATTCTCATCTTTTCACATGCAGGACTTACAGTCTCCACAGATTCCGGTGTCACGTAGACGATTTCCCCAGGACCCAGCTCTTTGTAATCTGTGTATCCAAGGTTGATATATGCAAAGCTTTCAAAGGAAACGCAGTATGCATTCTCTTTCTTTCCGATCACAACCGGTGTACGTCCGAGAAGGTCTCTGGCTGCATAAATTCCATTCTCTGTCAGAAGCAGAAGCGTCATCGAGCCTTCAACTACTGACTGCACATAACGGATTCCCTCAACAAACGAATCCTTTTTACAGATCAATGCCGCAACCAGCTCTGTAGAATTGATCTGTCCATTGGTCATAGACTGAAAATGTGTATGTCCATTTTCATAAAGATTCCGAATCAGCTGATCCGCATTATTGATCTTACCTACTGTCGTAATTCCAAAACACCCCAGATGCGACTGGATCAGAATTGGCTGTGGATCATAATCTGAAATACATCCAATTCCAATATTTCCCTTCATTGTATCAACATCTTTTTCAAATTTTGTACGGAACGGCGAATTTTCAATATTATGAATCGCTCTCTTCCAGCCATCACTTCCGTAAGTAGCCATACCTCCACGGCGGGTTCCAAGATGCGAATGATAATCTGTTCCATAAAAAAGATCCAGATTACATGCTTCTTTTGATGCAACGCCAAAAAATCCTCCCATATCTGTAGGTCTCCTTTCTTTATCCCAATGCCATAGCCTGTATTTTTCATCTATTTTTTAGTGTATCATGCATTTATGGATGGAAACAATAGCAAAACCCCGAATATATTGCAAATGGCTATAACTATTTCTAATCGTATTTATAATTGTTTGAATTTTCTGATATATATATATTACAATTTCAATTCTTTCTAATTTTAACAAAATTATTTTAAAATTATATTGACAAATAAGTATTTGGGTGTTATTATTAAGTCAATCCAAAAGAAAAGAAGTTCCTGACGAGAAAGGGAATTTCAAAAAGATATTTTTTAATCTGTTACATAGTTTCATATATACTCGCCAAGAGTATAAGATGAAGAACCAGATCAGAAAAGGGTAACAAGAATAATTGTTATTTGAAGGTTAGAAAGTTTTAAAAAAGCAACTATACATTTTGGTTATGAGCGTTTTGTAAGCGGAGTGTGTAGAGAACAATTTTTAAAATTGATAATTTATAATAATAAGAGAAAATTGATATCTGACTTCTGAACAGAAAAAAGTATAAGAGAAAAAGAATATCCGGATAAAATTTTGGAACGAGAACGAAAGGAAGGAGGCTTTGACCGTTGGATATTTCATCATCTAAAACTCAATATGTTAATGGTATGGCAAATGTAAATTCCTGTGAGATGAGCCTTAACCATAGATTATAATCCGGTAAGAGAAAAGTTAATGATAAAAAAGGTCGGAGTAGTAGATAAACCGGAAGCGATTATAAGATATAAAAAGATTCAGCATTTGTTGACATATTGAAGTAAATACCACAGTAATTCAAGATCAGAAAATGTGTAAAGAAACATTCATTGATAAGTAAATTTAACAGTGACGAGAAAGCTGATAAATACCAAAATTGGATTACCTGATTATATAAAATAACGAACGATCAGAATTGATCAAAATCGATTCATATGATTTCATTTTTATAAATTTTATAAAATCTGAATATCATATGAAATGCTCAAAGAACTTACAGGAATAAGAATTACTTAATTCCTCCGATATAAAAATAAAAATTACAATTGAATATTCCGGGACAGCCATTCAAAAGATGGCTGTCTCCTTTTTTTCTGTTACCAGCTCCCAATTTGTGAATTTTTTGTAATATTTTTTTAACATTTCTGAAAAATATCAGCCGTAATTTTTGACATTGACAACGCTCTATGATACACTTAGTAAGTAAAATTATAAGACTTTTGTTTTCCGTTTCTGGTACAAAAGTCAGACTTACTGAGGAAAAGTAAAATAATTAATAATAATCATATGAGGTGAGAAACGTTGGATAAATATGAATATCGCGCAAAGACAGAGCAGATGCTTGCGTATGCCGAACAGAAGTCTTACCAGAAAGCGATGTCGATTGCAGATACGATCGACTGGCGTAAAGTAAAAAATACCGCCATGCTCTCTACCGTAAGCGAAATCTATGAAAATGCGGGGGAACTTGGTAAAGCACGTGATACCTTATTTATTGCGTATGATAAAGCACCTTCCAGCAGAAAGGTTGTATACCGCCTGGGAATTATTTCTCTGAAGCTGGGACATTTCGATGAAGCAGCTGATTGCTACGAAGAATTTGTCAAGCTTGCTCCGAAAGATCCAAACCAGTACATTCTCCGGTATAAGATCTTAAAAGCACAGAAAGCGCCAGTCAAAGAACAGATTGAAGCTCTTGAAGATTTCAAGCATTCTGAATACGTTGAAAAATGGGCATATGAACTTGCCAGATTATACGCTGAAGCTGGTATGACTTCCGAATGTCTTGATGAATGTGATGATCTGATTCTCTGGTTCAGCGAAGGTACTTATGTATACCAGGCAATGGAACTTAAAATGAAATACAAACCGCTGACTCCACTTCAGCAGGAAAAATACGATCATCGAAATGATGGTATCGGCCGTAAGGATTCTTCCAAGAGAAAACCTTCCTTCCGAAAATCCAAAGAACGTCCGGCACCGAATCCACGAATTGCAGACAAGGTCCGCAAAGATGTACATGTCACAGACAGTATTGATCTTCCTGATCTTCCAGAGCCAATGGCCCGGACACATGCTTCCGAACCAGAAGCTGAGTCACAGCCAAAAACCCGGATTCGAAGCACTTCCGATATTTCCACAACTATTTCCGGTGCTTCCCTTTCAGATGCTCTGAAAGCCGGTGTTGCCGTTGCAAGTGGTGCAGTTGCTCCTGAATCTGCTTCAGACGATTCACAGATGACCGGTAAGATGAAGATTGAAGAAATTCTTGCCAACTGGGAAGCAACTCAGCGTGAAAATGCAAAGATTCTTGAAAAGAGCCAGGAGGAAGCTGAGAAAGAAAAAGCCCTGCGCGAAAAGAAGAAAGAAGAAGAAGAGGAAGTTCTTGGAGCTACAAAACCAATCCTTTCTGATGATATCCGCAAACTGATGGAACAGCTTGAAAATGGTGAAGAGCCTGAAATCACCGATGAAGATGCTGAAGATTTCGTTGATGATGAAGAGGATGAAGCGACTGAAAGCCCGGAAGATTCATCCAAAGAAGCTTCAGACACTGACGAGGAAGATCCGGAAGAAAATGATTTTGAAGAAATCGTTGACTCCGAAGAAGATGATGAATCGGATGCGGTTTACGATGAAGAAGCTGAATACGAGGATGAAGACGATTCCGAGTATGACGACGACGAGGAATACGAGGATGAAGATGATTCCGAGTATGACGACGACGAATACGAAGATGAAGATGATTCCGAGTATGACGACGACGACGAATACGAAGATGAAGATGATTCCGAGTATGATGACGACGAATACGAGGATGAAGACGATTCCGAGTATGACGACGACGACGAATACGAGGATGAAGATGATTCCGAGTATGACGATGACGAGGAATACGAAGATGAGGATGATTCCGAGTATGACGACGACGACGAATACGAGGATGAAGACGATTCCGAGTATGACGACGACGACGAATACGAAGATGAAGATGATTCCGAGTATGACGACGACGACGAATACGAGGATGAAGATGAGTCCGAGTATGACGATGACGAGGAATACGAAGATGAAGATGATTCCGAGTATGACGATGAGGAAGAATACGAGGATGAAGACGAAGATGACTACCAGATCGATGATGAATTAGATGAAGATCATAAAGAGGATTTTGATTTTGAAAAAGAATCTACTCTCGATATCGATGATCATGATTCTGACGAAGATGATGGTGATTTTGCAGACCTTGATTCCTTTGAAGATGAAGAAGAATTAGATAGCAGTGATGATTATCTTGATCTTGAATTTGACGAGAAACCGGCTCCTGAGCCAGAGAAAGAAACCTCAAAATCAGCGCAAACTCCTGATATTGACGAAGTTCTTGAAATCGAAGAACCGTCAGAAGATGAAATCACTGAACGCATGGGTAAATTCGATACCGGATTCGTTGTACAGGGTCGTTACGATCTGAGTGCAACAAGTGAGATCGGACTGAAGCTTGGACTTACTGAAGAGCAGAAGCAGCTGTTCTCTTACTTTGTACCGATCCGTGGTGTCAGTGAACAGCTTGTTGAAATCCTTGATAACGACAAACGTTGCCGTAACCGTTATGGAACTTCCCGCACAGGCAACATCCTGATCCTTGGCCGCAAGGGAAGCGGAAAAACAGTCCTCGCAGTTGATATTGTAAAAGCAATCCAGAAACAGCGCAGACTCAAACAGGGTAAAGTTGCAATCGTAACCGGTGATTCTCTGAACAAAAAGGACATCGGAAGTATCATCGATAAACTGAACGGTGGCGCACTGATCATCGAAAAAGCTTCCAAGATGAATGACAGAACCATCCGTGAACTGAATGACATGATGGATGAACAGACCGGCGAACTTCTCTTCCTTCTGGAAGACCAGAAGAAACCGCTGGAAAGAATGTTTGCATCCCATCGCGAATTCAAACGTAAATTTACTTCCAGACTGGAGCTTCCGGTATTCATCAATGATGAACTGGTTACATTCGGTCAGACCTATGCTAAGGAAAACGGATACCGTATCGATGAAATGGGAATCCTTGCATTATACAGCCGGATTGATATGATGCAGAGAGAAGATCATGCGGTTACTGTTGCAGAAGTAAAAGAGATCATGGATGAAGCAATTTCACATTCCCAGAAAGCAAATGTAAAACATCTTGTGAAACGGGTATTTGGAAGAAGCACTGATAATTCAGACCACATCATCCTGAAAGAAGAAGATTTTAAAGCATAAGATTTCTACAAAGAACGCGCTTCCGGCGCGTTCTTTTATATATGCAGACAAAACCGATAACTATAAAGAAAGAGTTTTAGACATCTTACATAAGAAATGTATAAGTTGTCCAAAACTCTTTCTTTTTATCGCTATTTCTAGTATAATATTCCTAAATATCTTTGATAGAAGGTGAATGGGATGGCAGTAAAAAAAACAACAGCACAACAGACCAACACGACCCGCAAGACGGCCGTAAAAAAATCTGCTGTAAAAAAACCGGCAGCTGCTAAAACTGCTGCTAAAAAGTCTACAGCTAAAAAGTCTGTAAAAACTGTAACAACAGATAAACCCGCTGATTATAGAATCGGCGAATTAGATCAATATTTATTCGGACAGGGAACCCATTATGAAATCTATAAAAAAATGGGTGCACATTTTGTAAAAGATGGAAAAAAAACCGGCGTATATTTCGCAGTATGGGCTCCACACGCCAGATCAGTTGCCGTAGTCGGTGAATTCAACGGCTGGAGTGAAGATGCAAACGTTATGAAGCGTCAGGAACCACTTGGAATCTATACCGCATTTGTTCCGGAAGCACAGCTCGGACAGCTTTACAAGTACTGTATCGAGACACAGACCGGAGATAAGCTTTACAAAGCTGATCCATTTGCGAACAGTGCAGAGTTGAGACCGGGAACTGCCTCAAGGATTGCTGATATCTCCCATTTAAAATGGAGTGACAGTGTCTGGATGAAGCACCGGGCAGAATGGGATTTCCATTCCTCACCGATTTCCATTTATGAAGCACATATCGGTTCCTGGATGCGCCATCCGGGACGTGAAGATGATGGGTTCTACAGCTACCGTGAATTTGCGCATGCAGCTACAGACTACATAAAAAAGATGGGGTATACTCATATCGAACTGATGGGAATTTCAGAATACCCATTTGACGGCTCCTGGGGATATCAGGTGACCGGATATTATGCTCCGACCTCCCGTTATGGTACGCCGGAAGATTTCGCATATATGATCAATTACTTCCATAAGAATAAGATTGGCGTAATCCTTGACTGGGTACCGGCACATTTTCCACGCGATGCACACGGACTCGCTGACTTTGACGGCACAGCTACCTTTGAATATGCAGATCCTAAGAAGGGGGAACATCCGGACTGGGGAACCAAGATCTTCGATTATGGTAAAGCAGAAGTTAAGAACTTCCTGATCGCCAACGCACTGTTCTGGATCGAACATTATCACATCGATGGTCTCCGCGTAGATGCTGTTGCTTCCATGCTGTATCTTGATTACGGTAAAGAAGACGGTCAGTGGATCGCCAACAAATACGGCAGCAATGAGAATCTGGAAGCAATCGAATTTTTCAAGCATCTGAATTCCGTTACTACCGGACGTAACCCTGGCGCACTGATGATCGCAGAAGAATCCACTGCATGGCCAAAAGTAACAGGAAAACCGGAAGATGATGGTCTTGGATTCAGCCTGAAGTGGAACATGGGATGGATGCATGACTTTACCGAATACATGAAGCTGGATCCATATTTCCGCAAAGGCGACCACTACGGTATGACATTTGCCTTAACCTATGCATACAGCGAGAATTATATTCTTGTATTATCACATGATGAAGTGGTACATCTAAAATGCTCTATGCTCAATAAGATGCCTGGTCTTGGATTTGAGAAATTCGCCAACCTGAAGGTCGGTTATGCTTTCATGATGGGACATCCTGGAAAGAAACTTCTCTTCATGGGACAGGATTTCGGACAGCTCCGCGAGTGGAGCGAGGCGCGTGAGCTTGACTGGTATCTCCTTGCAGAGCCGGAGCATCAGGCACTCCAGAATTTCTACCGTGACCTGCTGCATCTTTACACACACAACAAAGCCATGTATGAACAGGATACCTGCATGGAAGGCTTTGAATGGGTCAATGCAGATGACAGCTCACGAAGTATTTACAGCTTCATCCGTCATTCAAAGGGCGCAAAAAAGAACCTTTTATTCGTATGTAACTTCACACCGATCGAACGACCGGAGTACCGTGTCGGTGTACCGCGCGGCAAACAGTACCGCCTGGTACTGAACAGCGATGAATTGCAGTATGGCGGAAGCGGAAAAGCCCGCCCGGCAGTATATAAAGCAAAGAAACAGGAATGTGATGGAAGACCATATTCATTTGGTTATGATCTTCCGCCATACGGTGTTGCTGTATTCGAATTTTAACATAGCAAGTCAATGCAATCTGCGCAAAATATCCATTATACGAATAATTGATTCCACCAATTATTTTCTTAACATTTCCCGGATTCGTTCTTCCAGAGTTTCTTCTGGAAGAACTCCGGTTGTATATCCACAGATTTTTCCATCTCTGTACACCACAAACGTCGGTACAATCTCAATGCCTATATACTCTGCAATCTCTTTCGATATATCAATATCAATCTTATAAAAAATCCATTTTCCCTGATACCGGCTGGCAATCCTTTCCACAACAGGATACATCATTCCGCACTTTGGACACCATGATGCGTAAAACTCCACAATTACCGGCATCCTCTGCTTTCCGACTGTATTTTCATAATCCTTCGTGATCAATGCGATACCCATACACTTTCCTCATTTCTGCCATCTCAGGCTATGTAAAAAGGACTGGATTAGTGGCATCCACATTTCGGGTTTAAGATTTTATAGACTTCCTGAAAAGAATTTCTGAAACAGATCAGCTTTTTATTAAATCTTGGATTCTTATAGCAAAACCCCCGCATACAATTCTGAAAATGATGCTTTTTCCGCATATCTGTTCCTTCCTGACTTCCTCTTTCTACAATATATGCAAAAAGACAGCCGATGTGCGGATTGCTCCGTATCTGCTGTCTCTTATATTGCCAGGAATCATCTTACGCACTCAGCGCCTTTATGATCTGCCTGTTGCATTTTATTCAATTGTCTTACTGGCGCATTGCGATCAGTTTATGGATCGGATGTCCCTGCCCGGAAAATTTCTCCTCGTACTCAGTCATAACATTCCCTCTGCTGAGTGTCGGATCATTGTGAAGATCATAGGTCTTCGCCAGAAGTACCCAGCCTGCCAACTCCACCTGCTCCAGTGAAAAGTCAAACAGCTCTCTGTTGTCTGTCTTAAATTCAACGACTCCGTCAAAGGCAAGGATCTTGTCATACCGCTCAAAAAACTGCTTGGAAGTAAGTCTGCGCTTTGCATGACGTGCTTTCGGCCACGGATCTGAAAAATTCAGATAAATCTTGTCAATCTCTCCGACAGCAAAAACCTCCGGCAGATTTGTCGCATCCATACAGATAAAACGAATATTGTTGACATCCTTGTATTCCTCGTCATTGTCAAAGCGTTCCAGCGCCCGAAGCAGTACGCTTGAATAACGTTCGATACCGATATAGTTGATGGATGGATTCTCCTTTGCAAGTGTCAGAAGAAACTGTCCTTTTCCCATCCCGATCTCAATATGGATCGGATTCTCCGGATTCTGAAAAGTCTCTTTCCAGGTGCCGCGATATCTGGTCTCATTTTTAATTACAAGGGGATGAGCTGTCAGATAAGCATCTGCTCCCGGTACATTTCTTAACCTCATATATCTTTCTCTTCCTTTAGTGAAAATATGTATAACCTTATTTATTTTATACTATTCTGAAATATTTGAAAACCCAAAAATATATTTTATAAGTTTTGTATAAAATATTCTTATGATATTCTCTTATTATTTAGTAGATTTTTCTAATTTAAAGTAGTAGAATATGTATGCATTATTAAAAATGTATAAATAATTTCTAAGAAAGGAGTCGGACAATGGATCATATTGTTAAAAAGCTCTCCGAAATCGAACACGCAGCCGAAGCTGTTGTGGAACACGCGGAACTGGAAAAATCAGAACTGGAAGAACGCATTCAAAATGAACGCAATCAGTTCGACAAACAACTTGAAGATCACACCCAAAAGGAGCTGAACGATATCCACAAAGGATTAAACCGTCAGATGGATGAGATTCTTGCAAGGCAGAACCGTAAGAACCAGACAGCGATCGAAGAACTTAAAAAAGATTTTGAAGAGAAGCATACGGCATATGCCGAGAAAATTGTCAGACGTATCATAGAGGGATAGCATATGGGAAATTTACTTGCATACAGTGGCATCGTAACAAAAGTACGCGCCATGCAGGCGAAACTGCTCACTGATGAAGATTTCCAGAATATCGCCGCATTTCATACAGTAACCGAAGTTGCTGCTTATCTCAAAGAACATCCCGGATATCGGAATGTCCTTGCAGATATGGACGAAAACCGTCTTCACCGCGGTGAGATTGAGAAGCTTCTTGTGCAGTCACTTTACAGTGATTATACACGCCTGTACCGTTTTTCCGGAATGGATCAGAAAAAATTCCTGGAGCTTTATCTGAAGCGCTACGAGATGAATCTGATCAACTATTGTCTGCGTATTGTATTCAACCACTATCAGAAGCCTTTTGATCTGGATCATAAGAAAATATTCTTCGACAAATATTCGGATCTCTCCATCGATAAACTGATCACTTCGGGGAATATCGGTGAGCTGGTGGAAAATTTAAAGGGCACAGAATACTATGCGCCGTTAAAACGTCTGGAAAATGCGGAGAACCCTACCCTTTTTGATTACGATCTGGCACTGAATCTGTACTATTTTACAACCATGTGGAAGAAACGCAAAAAGATTCTGAAGCATAAGGAACTGGAAATTTTCACCAGAGATGCCGGAGCAAAGATCGACCTGCTGAACCTGCAGTGGATCTACCGTGCAAAAAAATATTACAACATGCTTCCGCCGGATATTTCCACACTGCTGATCCCGATACACTACCGGATTCATGTAGATCAGCTGAAGGATCTTGTAGAAGCACCGTCTGTCGATGAATTTTTAAAGCTGGTTACCAGAACGCCTTATCTGCGTCACACCGATACTCAGACACCAGCGTCCATCGAGACGATTTACAAAGACTGCCTGTACCGTCTCTACCTGGCAGACAGAAGAAGTAACCCTTATTCCATCGCAACCGTGAATACCTATCTTTTTCTGAAAGAGGAGGAGCTTGATAAGCTTACAACTGTGCTCGAATGTGTTCGCTACGGACTTCCTGCACGTGAGACATTAACTTATATAGGAGGAACAGCGAAATGATTGTTAAGATGAAGTTCCTGAGCATTACCGGACCACGCGCCGACATCGACCGCATGACAAACCGGTATCTTTCCAAATATGAGATGCAGCTTGAAAATGCACTTACGGAGCTCAAGACAGTAGATAATCTGATGCCATTTCTGGAAATGAACCCTTACCGTGATCCACTCGCAAAAGTGACACAGTTTCTGGGATATATGAAAGACATGCCAGCAGAGCCATCCTTTGATCAGAGCGAAGACGAGATCCTTGAGATGATTCGTTCTATCAATCATGACTACATGGATCTGCAGCAGCAAAAAGAAGAACTGAAAAAAAAGAGAGAGAATATCCAGGCACGTATGAAAGTCCTGGAACCTTTTACTTCTCTGGATTTTGACCTGCATGAGATCATGCAGTACAAATACATCCGCACAAAATTTGGAAAAATCAATGTGGATTATTATCACCGGCTGGAAAAAGCGCTTCTTGAAGACATTGATGCATTATTTCTGGAAGGCTCCAGAGATGCCTCTTATGTCTATGGCGTTTATTTTGTATCGGATGCTGATGCAGGAAAGGTCGATTCGATCATGCGGTCTCTCCACTTTGAAAAAGTCGATCTGCTGGAAGACTTTGGCGGAACCCCGCTGGAAGCTTACCGGAGCCTGGATAAAGAAGTCCAGAATCTGACCGATGAAATCCAGGCAGTGAAGGATAAACGTCAGGAGATGTTCCGCAAGAACGCTTCCAGACTACTCGGTGCAAGAATTCAGCTGGAACGTTTTTCCGATAACTTTGATATCCGGAAATTTGCAGCACGAACCGAGACAGACGAACAGGAAGAATACTACATCCTCTGCGGCTGGATGTCCGAAGAAGATGCAAATGCATTTATCAAAGAGGCACAGGGAGATGACAAGGTTTATATCGTAGTAGAAGAGGACCGGGAACAGTATTTTGGAGAACCTCCTACCAAGCTTGAGAATCCAAAGCTTTTCAAACCATTTGAAATGTTCATCAAGATGTACGGACTTCCCAAGAGCGGTGAGATGGATCCGACCATTTTTGTAGGTATCATGTACAGCTTTATCTTCGGCGCCATGTTCGGGGATGTCGGTCAGGGGCTGCTGCTCTTTATCGGCGGTGCGATCCTGTATTTCACAAAGAAAATGAACCTTGCCGGAATCGTATCACTTGCCGGAATCTTCTCCACCTTCTTTGGATTTATGTTTGGAAGTGTGTTTGGATTTGAAGACATTATAGAAGCCAAATGGATCCGACCGATCAATCATATGACCACCTTACCGTTTATCGGAAAACTGAATACCGTATTTATCGTATCGATTGCTTTTGGTATGGGAATCATCCTGATTTCTATGATCTTCCATATTATCAACGGCATCCGTGCCAAAGATACCGAAGCAACCTGGTTTGATGCAAACGGCGTGGCAGGGCTGATATTCTACGGGGCAGCAGTTACCTGCATCGTTCTTTTCATGACAGGTCACTCTCTGCCGGGTGGAATCGTTCTTGCAGTGATGTTCGGAGTACCGCTTCTTCTGATCGCACTGAAAGAGCCGCTGACGAACAAGATCAAAAAGAAAACCGAAAAAATGGAACAAAGCAAAGCAATGTTTGTCACCCAGGCATTCTTTGAATTATTTGAAACCCTGCTCAGCTATTTTTCAAATACGCTTTCCTTTATCCGTATCGGTGCATTCGCAGTCAGCCACGCTTCCATCATGGAGGTTGTACTGATGCTTGCCGGTGCCGAAAGCGGGCATATTAACTGGGTAGTGATCGTACTCGGCAACCTGTTTGTATGTGGATTCGAAGGACTGATCGTTGGAATCCAGGTCCTGAGACTTGTCTATTACGAGATGTTCAGCCGTTTCTACAAAGGCAGCGGCCGCGAATTTAAACCTTATACAGGTACTGCAAAAAATTAGTTTTTCATTTTAGGAGGAAATTATCATGACTTTAGCAACTAAACTTATTCTCATTGCCGCACTGGTTTTAAGCATTTTCATTCCATTCGGATATTACCTGCTCGGAGAAAAAAATAAAGGACGTTATAAATGTGCACTTGCCTTCAATGTTCTTTCTTACTTTGGAACCTTCCTTGTAGCAGGGATCATGCTCTTTGGAAGTGTACCGGTACATGCGGCAGACGCCGCTGCCTCAGGCGCAGGCCTTGCAACCGGTCTTGGTTACATTGCAGCAGCTCTTGTTACCGGTCTTTCCTGCATCGGTGGCGGTATTGCCGTAGCAAGTGCAGCAAGCGCAGCTCTTGGAGCTATCAGCGAGGATTCCAGCGTCCTTGGTAAATCCCTTATCTTCGTAGGTCTTGCAGAAGGTGTATGCCTGTACGGTCTTATCATCTCCTTCATGATCATCAGCAGACTGTAATCATGAAAATGTATCTGATCAGTGACAACGTGGATACTTATACCGGAATGCGGCTTGCCGGCGTGGACGGTGTCGTAGTTCATGAAAAGCAGGAGCTGCGTGATGCGCTGGAAACTGCCATGAACGACAAGTCGATCGGTATCATTCTTCTGACGGAACGCTTTGGAAGAGAATTTCCGGATCTCATCGATGAGATCAAGTTAAAAAGAAAGATGCCTCTTCTGATCGAAATTCCGGACAGACACGGAACAGGACGTAAAAAGGATTTCATTACCTCATACGTCAATGAAGCGATTGGACTGAAACTTTAACTAGAAAGGCATAGAAGGTGAGACAATGACGCTTGAAGAGAAAATAGCGCATTTACAGGAAACGGTCATGACTGAAGCCCGTTCTGAAGGAAATGCGATCATTGACAATCACAAAAAAGCGCTTGAATCTTTATTTGAAAAGCATAAAAAAGAAGCGACCGCACAGTCTGAGGTCCGTATCAAATCCGAGACCTTAAGAGCCAGAAGGCAGGTAAATCAAGCTGCGGCAAAAGCCGAAACCGAACTGAAACGTGCTCTTGGCCAAACACAGAATGAATTAAAAGTCAGGCTGTTTGATGAAGTAAAGGAGCTTCTTTCTGACTTTACAAAAACAGACGAATATCTGGACTATCTCTGCAGCAAAATCCGCGAAGCCGCACGCTTTGCAGATGGCGAGGAGATGACCATTTATATTTCTCCTTCTGATAAGGAGAAACAGACAGAACTGGAAAAACGTACCGGCATGACGATCACCATCAGTGAATATGATTTTATGGGCGGTATGCGTGCTGTAATCCGAGGCCGTAATATTCTGATCGATCACAGCTTCCAGGCTGCAGTCGATTACGAATATCATCAGTTCAGTTTTGCAGCAGGAGGTGCAGGAATTGAATAAGACAGCAACTATTTATGGAATAAACGGTCCGGTCATCTATCTGAAGGGTGACACCGGATTCATGATGTCGGAAATGGTCTATGTGGGAAAGGAAAAGCTGGTTGGCGAAGTCATTTCCCTGGACAAAGACATCACGACTGTTCAGGTCTATGAAGAGACTTCCGGGCTGAAACCGGGAGAAATCGTAGAGGCTTCCGGAAGTCCGGTATCTGTAACTCTGGCACCTGGAATCCTGAACAATATTTTTGACGGAATCGAACGCCCGCTTGAGCAGATCGCAAATGTGGGCGACGGTGCATTTATCACCCGCGGCGTCAGCGTTGATTCGCTTGACCGCGACAAATTATGGGATACCCACATCACCGTGGCCAAAGGAGATTACCTTCATGGCGGAGATATTATAGCGGAGGTTCCGGAGACCAGTGCGATCGTACACAAATGTATGGTTCCGCCGGATGTGGAAGGTGAAGTAATCTGCTGCGCGTCGGACGGAGAATACCGGATTGAAGATACACTTGTCACTCTGCGGCTTTCCGACGGAACAGAAAAACAGCTCAACATGATACAGCACTGGCCGATCCGTAAGGCGCGCCCGACAAGCTACCGTTTCCCGGCAAGTGTCCCTCTGATCACCGGACAGCGGATCCTGGATACCATGTTCCCGATCGCAAAGGGTGGAACTGCCGCAATCCCAGGCGGATTCGGTACCGGAAAAACCATGACCCAGCACCAGATCGCCAAATGGTCTGATGCCGATATTATCATCTATATTGGCTGCGGCGAGCGTGGAAATGAAATGACACAGGTGCTGGAAGAGTTTTCAGAGCTTGTGGACCCAAAGAGCGGCAATCCGCTGATGGACAGAACCACTCTGATTGCCAATACCTCCAACATGCCGGTAGCTGCCCGTGAAGCAAGTATTTATACCGGGCTTACCCTGGCTGAATATTACCGTGACATGGGCTATGACGTAGCGATCATGGCAGACTCTACTTCCCGCTGGGCGGAAGCCTTACGTGAGCTTTCCGGCCGTCTGGAAGAGATGCCGGCAGAAGAAGGTTTCCCGGCTTACCTTGCCAGCCGTCTGTCTGCTTTCTACGAGCGCGCAGGCATGATGCATAACTTAAATGGCAGTGACGGATCCGTGACCATTATCGGCGCCGTATCGCCTCAGGGAGGCGATTTTTCCGAGCCGGTCACACAGAACACAAAACGTTTCGTCCGCTGCTTCTGGGGCCTGGACAAGAGCCTTGCCTACGCAAGACATTTTCCGGCGATCCACTGGCTGACCAGCTACAGCGAGTATCTGACCGATCTCGCCGCCTGGTACCACGACAATGTATCACCCAAATTCGTTGACTACCGCAACCGCATCATGGCACTTCTGAACCAGGAGAGCAGCCTGATGGAAATCGTAAAGCTGATCGGAAGTGATGTACTTCCGGACGATCAGAAACTGGTTCTGGAAATCGCAAGAGTCATCCGTCTCGGATTTTTGCAGCAGAATGCATTCCACAAGGATGATACCTGTGTCTCTCTGCAGAAGCAGTACAAAATGATGGAAATCATTTTATATTTATACAAACGCTGCCGCGAACTGGTAGCCATGAATATGCCAATGTCTGTCCTCAAGGAGGAAAATATTTTTGAACGTGTCATTGCGATCAAATACGATGTTCCAAATGACAATCTTCAGCTTCTTGACCAGTATCTGGCAGACATTGATGCTTTCCATGACCACATCATGGAAAAGAACGCGTAAGGAGGGAAAATAAAATGGCAATTGAATATTTAGGCCTCAGCAGCATTAACGGCCCTCTGATCGCGCTGGAAGGCGTTCAGGATGCTTTTTATGATGAAATCGTAGATTTTGTCGTAAACGGCAAAGAACACAAAATGGGACGTATTGTGGAGGTCTACAAGGACAAAGCAATCATCCAGGTATTTGAAGGCACGGAAAATATGTCTCTTAACAATACCCACACCAGACTTACCGGACATCCGATGGAAATCGGTCTGTCCGAAGAAATGCTTGGAAGAACCTTTAACGGAATCGGCGAACCGATCGACGACCTTGGACCGATCACGGTTGAAGAGGTGCGCGATGTCAACGGACTTCCGTTAAATCCGGTCAGACGTGAATACCCTCGTAACTATATCCGCACCGGAATTTCTGCGATTGACGGACTGACCACACTGATCCGTGGACAGAAGCTGCCGATCTTTTCCGGCAACGGTCTTCCGCACGACCAGCTTGCCGCACAGATCGTAAAGCAGGCTTCTCTGGGCGGCAGCACGAATGAGGATTTCGCCATCGTATTCGCCGCAATGGGTGTCAAGCATGACGTAGCTGATTTCTTCCGCAGAACCTTTGAGGAGAGCGGTGTTGCAAACCATGTGGCAATGTTCCTGAACCTTGCCAACGATCCTGTCGTCGAGCGTCTGATCACCCCGAAGGTTGCGCTGACCGCCGCTGAATACCTTGCATTTGAAAAAAATATGCACATTCTGGTCATTCTTACCGATATGACTTCCTTTGCCGAAGCCATGCGTGAGGTTTCTTCTTCCAAAGGAGAAATCCCAAGCCGTAAAGGATATCCGGGATATCTGTACAGTGAACTTGCCACCTTATATGAACGTGCAGGAATCGTAGAAGGAGTAAATGGTTCTGTCACACAGCTCCCGATCCTGACCATGCCAAATGATGACATTACCCACCCGATCCCTGACCTGACCGGTTATATCACCGAAGGACAGATCGTACTTGACCGGAATCTTCACGGACAGGCAATCTACCCGCCGATCAGCGTTCTTCCGTCCCTGTCCCGTCTGATGAAAGACGGTATCGGAAAAGGATATACCCGGGAAGACCACCAGGATCTGGCAAACCAGCTTTTCTCTGCATATGCTAAAGTAGGAGAGGCTCGGAATCTTGCTTCCGTTATCGGAGAAGACGAGCTTTCTCCGATTGACAAGAAATACCTGGAATTCGGAAAGGCATTCGAGGAGCGTTATATCGGCCAGGGACCGAATGAAAACCGTACCATCGAGGAAACCCTGGATCTTGGCTGGGAACTGCTTAGAATCCTTCCAAAAGAAGAACTTGACCGTGTCGATACCAAGATTCTTGACGTATACTACAAAGGCTAAGGAGGGAAGTCTATGGATCCACGTTCATTTCCCACCAAGGGAAATCTGATACTTGCGAAAAATTCACTGACACTTGCCAGACAGGGATATGAGCTGATGGACAAGAAGCGGAACATTCTGATCCGCGAGCTGATGGGCTTAATCGACGAAGCAAAGGATATTCAGGAAGAAATCGATAAAACCTTCACCTATGCCTATCAGTGCCTTCAGAGGGCGAATATCGAGCACGGGATCAGTACAGTAGAAGAACTTGCCTATACAGTTCCGATCGAGGATTCTATCCGCATCCAGACGCGAAGCATTATGGGAACAGAAATCCCGAAAGTGAAGTACGAAAAAGAAAATACCAGACCAACCTATGCATTCAGTACTTCCAGAGAATCCATCGATATCGCCCGTGATGCATTCTGCCGTGTAAAGGAGCTGACACTCAAGCTTTCTGAGGTAGAAAATGCAGCGTACCGGCTGGCTTCAAGTATCAAAAAGACACAGAAAAGGGCAAATGCCCTGAAAAATATTACGATTCCGATGTATGACAATCTCGTATATACGATTACAAATGCACTGGAAGAGAAGGAACGGGAAGAATTTACCCGACTGAAAGTAATCAAACGAATGAAAAACAAATAATATTTCTGAAAAAATCATAAAATATAGAAAATATATTGACAATATACCCGTTTTGTTATATAACTTATAGAACAAATAAGATTACAAAAGCAATAGATTTTACAAATCAGGGGGTGAGCATATGACTTTTTGGAAAGTATCCGACACCAGAATGAACTGCCTTATCACAGAAGCAGAGATTGCCGCACTTGGCTACTCACTGGAAGATCTGACACAGGACAGGGAGCGTACCGAAGAATTTTTGAATCTTCTTCTCAAGAAAGGGAAAGAAGTTCTTGGGCTTAACACAGACAATGGAATCCAGGGATTTTACGGTGCATTTCTTCCTGACCGGAGCCTGATGCTGTCGATCTCCTGCCAGGCTGAGAATTCTCTGGAATCCATCCAAAAAGATGGTTCTGAAGCTTCCGGTATGCTGATCGAGCCTGACAGCAGTGAAAAAGAGACCGTTCGCTGGCAGATTCTCTTTCCAAGTCTGGATAATGCAATCGACTTCTGCAAGATCCTTGGATACGGCCAGGCATCAGAAAGCCGTCTGTATAAAGATGACGGTGTCTACTACCTGATGGTAGACTTCCCGAATACAGAAGACGGCAATAAAAAGGCTCAGCGCATCGTATCCGCCGGTGAATTCGGTGGCATGGTCGAAAAAGATGCAATTTCTGAAGCCTATCTGAATGAACATGAAAAATGCCTCCTGAACAAGGATGCAATCAATATTTTATGCAAGATGTAGTAGAAGGGGACTAAAATAGTCCCCTTTTTAGTACACGAAATAGATTTTCCTTTATTTTTCCACAGATCCAGTAACTTTCCACAAATGAAATAAACGATTACTTTTACATATGTCTCCATCTGTAGAAACAGATCCAAAAAAAGAGCACCGTCCCCGATGCTAATTCATCAAAAACAGTGCTGATACTGCGCCTTCAGGGATTCGAACCCTGGACAAATAGATTAAGAGTCTACTGCTCTACCAACTGAGCTAAAAGCGCATACATTATTCGGTTTTCCGTAACGCAAGATTTATTATATAAGACAGCTATAAAAAATGCAAGCTTTTTTTTCATAAATTTTAAAATTTTTTTAAATAGATTTTTTTGCTGAAAAAGAATGTGCCAAAGCACATATAAAAAAGATCATGTGTACCGTCCGAAATTCGAACACATGATCTTTTTTGTGTACCTTTTAGGGTGGTTTTTTTCTTATCCTACATAAATTTACTGATATATCCCTGTACAAAGATAAATAATACAATCAGCGGCAGGATATAGCTTACATAAAATTTCGCCCATTTCGGGAATTTCAATCCTTCTCCGGTATCCGCTTCTTTCAGGAAGTTCTTCCATCCCCATCCATAACGGCTTGTACAGAACAGAAGATAGATCAGACTTCCAATTGGAAGCAGGTTGTTACTTACCAGGAAATCCTCCAGATCCAGTACTCCGGAACCTTTTCCGAACGGCATAAATCCACTCCATACATTAAATCCGAGAACACAAGGCATGGAAAGTACCGCCACAACCACGATATTGACGATTACAGCCTTTTTCCGTCTGCATCCGGTCAAATCAATGGCAAAGGATAAAATGTTCTCAAAAACGGCGATTACGGTCGATACCGCAGCAAAAATCATAAATAAGAAAAATAAGGCTCCCCAGATTCTTCCGCCTGCCATGGAATTAAATACATTCGGAAGTGTGATAAAGATCAGACTCGGACCTTCTCCCGGATCCACCCCATATGCGAAGCATGACGGGAAAATGATCAGACCCGCGATCAAAGCAACAAAGGTATCCAGAAGTGTTACCAGGACTGCTTCTCCTGTAAGACTGCGGGATTTGTCGATATAGCTTCCGAAAATAGCAATTGCGCCGATTCCAAGGCTTAATGTGAAGAAAGCCTGTCCCATAGCGGCAAAAATCGTGTCAAATAAGCCATATTCCACGACTTTGTGGAAATCCGGTGCCAGATAGAAGTGAAGCCCCTCAGAAGCCCCATCAAGCGTTACAGAACGTACTGCAAGGATCAACATCAGTGCAAGCAGAAGCAGCATCATAACCTTTGTGATCTTTTCCACTCCATTTTGAAGCCCCATTCCACAAATTGCAAAACATCCAACAACAACAATGATCATAAAGAAAGTCATTGTTCCGGGTTTTGCAAGCATATCGGAAAACACACCTGCAACAGCGGCAGTATCCTTTCCCTCAAATTCACCAGTCATCATCTTGATGAAATACTGGACCATCCAGCCTGCAATTGTTGTGTAGAACATCATCAGCAGATAGTTTCCGGCCATAGCTCCATACTTATACCAATGCCATTTCGTTCCTTTTGGCTCCAGCCGGTCAAAGGAAAGCGCCGCACTTACTTTACTGGCTCTTCCGACAGAAAATTCCATTACCATGATCGGAAGTCCAAGAATCAGTAAAAATGCAAGGTAAATAAGAACAAATGCTGCTCCACCATATTTTCCTACAATATAAGGAAAACGCCAGACATTACCAAGACCGATCGCACATCCTGCAGAAATAAGGATGAATCCGAGTCTTGAAGAAAATTTTTCTCGTTGCATAAAAAATCCTCTCATTCTATTAAATTGTGGATAACTTGCCGAAATGATACTTATCCACATTTTTCGACAAGCTTGTGGATAACTTTTTTTCAGAATATCCACAGAGGAATTATACTGAATTACTGGGAAATTGTCTATGATTGTTTATATTTTTATTGGCGAAGCTACCTGATAATTTTAATTTTCCCCTTTTTAGTACACGAAATCGCCAGATGTGTACCTTTTGGGGTGAAAATTTGCATGTATATATATATATTAAAGATAACAACAGCTTATTAAAATTCCTTTGTTTATATTAAGAGGGCTGAAAAAGCCCGTGGTTGACGCATTTCGGGGTATATTTTGTGTACGGAAACGGGGGAGGTTGTTTACTTCAGAGGGCAAAGAGGTGTACATATATGGGGGTTGTTGTTTACTTTGCGGGGTTACGCAGTGTACTTGAAGGGTTGGCGATTTTACCTTTTCTGTACACAAGTGTCGAAAAAATTTAAAAAAAGGCTTTACAAGAGGGGGGTTCTTGTATATAATCAACCTAGACGTACCGTTTTGGTACACAATTTTTATCAAAAAAGGTACCTTAATGGTACACGAAAAGAACAATACACACCTTAAACGTACACAAAACGTAAAAAAAGACAGAAACCCCATTTTATGGGGTACTTTTTAGGGGAGGGTGTTCCTTTTTGGTACACAAATCCCCAATATAAAGGGGTTGGTTACCCCGAATGGTACACAATAAGGGATTATATGGGGTGTAGAGGGGATTTTAATACACCTCAAAAGTACACAATAATACAGAAGAAAACAATTAAGGGGTATGAGCGATGAAGGAAACACAGAAAAAACCAAAAGAGAAACAACTGCTGGATCATGATACGGTCTCCCGGTCCAATGTGCTGATCGAAAGTAAATCCAGTACATCATTATTTGAAAGAAAGCTTCTTAATATTGCAATCGCAAAAGCATATGTAGAAGACGGTGAGCTGATCGCAAAGGTTTCCACCAAGGATGTTAAGAATTATCTTCATATAACAGGAAACTCCATCTATTCTCGTCTGAAAGAAGTATCAAAAGAAACATTGGGACATGTAGTAAGTATCGAGGACGACGAAAAAGAGAACTTCATCATGTTCAATGTAGTGAATAAATGTGAATATAGAGATGGCGTGTTTACAACCAGATTTACTAAAGAGATGAAACCTCATATCTATAACCTGAAAAAAGACTATACCCGTATGAGTCTTGATGTATTGTGCTCTTTTAAATCCCTGTTCACAACCCGTGTTTACGAAATCCTGAGAACCCAGTATTATCGTTTTGACAGGGAACAGTGTGACCAGCTGATCGTACCGAGACCGCCGAAGAATCCATACACGATCGCAGAGCTTAAATTTACACTGAATGTAGTGGATGCAAATGCATCTAAAGCAGTAAAACGTCTTGTTGAGCAGGGACGTTTTGAAGAAGCGCTTGCAGAGATTAAGGATGCACCGTTTGAAGATTGGCGTAATTTCCGTAGAAAAGTACTTGAAGTTGCGAAAAAAGAGCTGGAAGAATCCGAGTATTCCGAGATCTGCTTTGATTATGAGCCGGTTAAGAGCGGGAAGGGCGGAAAGGTTACAGGAATCCGTTTCTTTGTGAAGAAGAATCCGAAGTGTATCCATCATTCAGATCTTCAGCGTATGCCATCCGGAGAAGAAGAGGGCGAAGAGATTGCGCCAAATGTACTGGCTGCAAAGAAAACTCCGGTTAATGAAAAACTGATTTTAGAAGTTGCTGATATTTTTGGAAATGAACCGATCACGATTCAGGAGATTAAGGTGCTGCTTCAGGTATCCGATAACCAGCCGGATGTGATCCGGAAAGCTTTTAAGCTGTCACAGGAGCAGGCATACATCAATAATCTGGTCGGATGGCTCAGAAAATGTATCGAAGAAAAGTGGTATGAGAACGAAAAAGTATCCAAGTTCAAAGGAAAGACGCTGGAAGAAGCGCAGATGACACTGGATCTTTATCAGGAATACATAGAAGAGCGCGAAAAAGTGAAAAAAGAGTAGGGTATTTTCTGCGAAAAGCAGAGTTATTACCTAAATGGTACACAAGTTAAGTGGAAGAATGTGTCCCTGGGATGCTATTTGCAAAGAGGCAGGTAGCATCCCAGGGATTTTGTGTATACGATGAGCCAAGTACAGATTTGTGCTTGCACAAGAATCTGTACTTGGCGAATGTACATCATCGAGCTGTTAAGCGAGATAGTGTACAAAGTATACGAATCGAGTAGGAGTCAGCCTACTCGATTGTCTTATTTTATGATGGAAAATTAAATTAGATGTTGGGGTCAAGAGGTCAAAAATCCTTTTGCAAGCAAGCTTGCATCAGCTTTCTGACCTTTTGACCCTGGTATCTTAAATTATGGAGGAACGGAAGAAAATTATGGAAATAAGAAGATTACTGGATTTTTTAAAGACAGCGGAACAACTGAAATGTAACACCAGACATTCGTATACTTCAAGTGGCAGGTTGGAGAGTGTGGCAGAGCACAGTTGGCGGCTGGCGTTGATGGCAATGCTGGTTGGGGATGAATTTCCGGAGATGGATATGGATAAGATGATAAAAATGTGTCTGATCCATGATATGGGTGAGGCGATCACCGGAGATATTCCGGCATTTGAAAAGACGGATAAAGACCGAAAGGTTGAGAATAAAAAGGTGGAGCAGCTGACGGATATACTTCCAGAACCGGTCCGTGCAGAATGGAAGGCATTATTTGAAGAGATGGAAGCGATGGAGACACAGGAGGCGAGGCTTTATAAATCACTGGATAAGCTGGAGGCGTTGATCCAGCATAATGAGGCGGATATCTCGACATGGATTCCGTTGGAGTATGATCTTCAGATGACGTATGGGAATGAAGAATGTAAGTTTACGGAATATATCCAAAGGCTTCGGGATGAAGTGAGGAAAGATTCCAAGCGGAAGATTGAAGAAAGCAAACAGAAAGACTAATAAAAAATTTTCATAATAGTTGCATTGGAAATGTAATACTGCATATTCATGCTGAGCCGGGGCGAATGTCCAGGCTTATTTTCTATATATGATAAGTAAAAATTCACTTATAAATCGGGGTAACAGGATTCGAACCTGCGACCTCACGGCCCCCAGCCGTGCGCTCTGACCAAGCTGAGCCATACCCCGAAGTGTTATTTTATTATAGTATAAATTGTGTTAAATCTCAATCATTCTTTTGATGTGAGAAAGTACTGTTGACAGGTTTCTGGAAAGAGTTCAAAATAACGATATGCAAGTATAAATGAGTAGGATGAGGAACGATTATGGAAAATTTAATTTTCAGTCTGAATGCAACGATTCCGATATTTTTAATGATGTTACTTGGAATGTTATTCAGAAAACTGGGGTGGATGGATGAAGTCTTTGCAGCAAAGATGAACAAGTTTGTATTTTTGGTTCCGCTTCCGGTGTTGCTGTTTGAACAGCTGGCGACTGTGGATTTTTCGGAAGTATGGGATATTAAGTTTATTCTTTTTTGTTTTGTGGTGACGGCGATCAGTATTACGATATCAACTTTGATTTCACTGCTGTGGAAAGACCGGAGCGTTAAAGGCGAATTTATACAGGCGACTTACCGGAGCAGTGCGGCGCTTCTTGGAATTGCTTTTATCCAGAATATTTACGGAACTGCGGGAATGGCACCGCTTATGATCATCGGCAGTGTGCCGCTTTATAATATTATGGCGGTTGTGGTACTTTCAGTGTTTAAACCGGGGAATAATTCTTTTGATAAGGCGCTGGTAAAGAAAACACTGAAGGGGATTGCAACGAATCCGATCATTATTGGAATTGTGGCGGGATTTGTCTGGTCTGCACTTAAGCTTCCGATGCCATCGATTTTACATAAGACGGTATCAAGTATCGGTGCGACAGCGACGCCGATGGGACTGATGTCGATGGGTGCAACCTTTGAGATGAAGAAGGCAACATCGAAGATGAAGCCTACACTTGTTGCTGTGTTTATGAAGCTGGTTGGATTTTGTGTGGTTTTTTTGCCGATGGCGGCACTTCTTGGATTTAGGAATGAAGAGATGATTGCGATTCTGGTGATGCTTGGATCTGCTACGACGGTCAGCTGTTTTGTTATGGCAAGGAATATGGGACATGAGGGGACGCTTAGTTCCGGGGTGATTATGATGACGACGTTGTTGAGTGCGTTTACGCTTACGATGTGGCTGGATGTGTTGAGGTCGTTTGGGTTGGTGTAGAGTGGAAAAATTTTGACATATTTATGATTGAGTGATAGTATGAATATAGAAAAAGGGTGATACCGATAGACGGTTAGCCCGCTTAACTATTTAGAATATCAAAGATAGTCGCCTAGTTTGCAGACAGGGGCGGCTATTTTTGTGACTTATTATAATCTTTGCCGAATGTGTATCCGGCACAAAAGCAGCTGATGCCAAAGCTTGCAACTGCAATGAAATCCAAAATACTCATTAGCTTAGCCCTCCTTTCCAGTGGATTCCGTTTCAGGTTTCTATGTAATCAGAGGGGGAAGTCCACAGTCCCTCTGGTGAAGGACTAACCGCCTACCGTTATGGTAGCGCCCGTGAGTTGAGTATAGCAGTATGTGGGGGAGGTTGCAATTGTGTAAAAGGGAGATTTTGGCGCGGAGGGGCGCGAAGGCGCTGGCGCTGTTCGCTTGGGAGGATGGTGCAGGGGCGGGGAAGGCGCTGGCGCTGTTCCCCTTGGGGAGTAGTGTGTTTTAGATAAGAAAGTTTGTTGGTCGAATGATTTAGGGGAGGAGCAGTGCACCACAGCTCGTGAACCTGGCGGTTCATTCGCTGTGCGAGCTATCGCTCTATCAAAATAAAAAAATAGCCAAATTTTCATGCGAGCATGAAATTTGGCTATTCCTTTATTTTGGCACTGCTCTATCTGAGGACAAAGTACTGTTCATACCACAGTAAGAATGAATATACGGTATAAATCTTTCTATGATAATTTCCGACTTTATTCTTATGATCTTCCAGCCATTTCAGCAGTAATTCCTGATTGAAGAATTCGGATACGAAGTCTTTCTGGAACATTTCTTTTACTTTATTGTAGTATTTATCTTCTCGGAGCCATACTCTGAATGGTACGAGGAATCCGAGTTTTTTACGTTTTGCCCAGTCCATTGGGATGTGGGAGAGGGCGGAGGTACGGAATGCTTTTTTTGTTTCCATGCCATCTACGCAGTATTTGCTGTCGATGCTGCGGGCGAGTTCCCAGACTTTTTTGTCGAGGTATGGTACACGCAGTTCGAGGGAGTGTGCCATTGTCATCTTATCTGCTTTGAGCAGGATGTCGTGTGGCAGCCACAGATGCATATCGAGGAAGAGCTTTTTATGAAGGTCGTCCTGATCTTTTACCTGGTCGAAGTACGGTTTGGTTACGTCCTGGTAGCGCATCTTGCTCTTATATGCAGGAGAGAGTACTTCATCTGCTTCTTCGTTGTCCATGATGAATGCCTGGCCGATGTAGGAATCTTCTACGGAAGTTGCATTTCTCTTGAGGAAGTTAAGTCCTCTCTTGTCTGGCTGGTGTTTTGCCCAGTCTCCGAGTTTTTTACGGATAGATGCCGGTACGATCTTGCGGTACATATCACCGGATTTGCTTGGGATATATGTCTCGTATCCACCGAACATCTCATCTGCGCCTTCTCCACTTAAGACTACTTTTACATCTTTGGCTGCGAGCTGTGACAGATAGTACAGCGGTACAGCGGAAAGGTTGGCATGTGGTTCATCGGAATGATACTGAACCTCCGGCAGAGCATCGAAAAATTCGTCAGAAGAGATTTCTTTCTTTGCATTGCTCATATGAAGGATATCGCACAGATCCTTGGAGAAGGTTGTCTCATCGAATCCGCCGACTTCAAATCCTACGGAATAGGTCTTCATCGGTTTTACAGTAGATGCGATGTAGCTTGAATCAACACCACCTGAAAGGAAAGATCCTACTTCTACATCAGCAATCTGATGGTAATCAACAGAATCCTGAATTGTCTCACCGATGAGTTTTACTGTCTCGTCAAAGCTGCGGTCTTTCTTTGCATAAGTCGGATCGAAGTATTTTGTTTTCTTAAGTTCTTTTCCATCATAAGTGAAGTATGTTCCCGGTTCTAGTTTGAATACACCTTTGAACATGGTTTCAAGAAGTGGGGTGTACTGGAAAATCAGGTACATCTTGAGGGCATCTTTGTTGACCTCTTTATGGAAATGTGGGTGAGCCAGGAAGGACTTGATCTCAGAACCAAATAAAAGGCTTCCATTCATCTGTGCATAGTAGAATGGTTTGATTCCGAAGTAGTCTCTTGCCCCGAATAAGTTGTGAGTTTCTTTATCGTAAATTACAAATGCGAACATTCCGCGGAGCATAGAAGCAATTTTTTCGCCATAGGTTTTGTATCCCTGAAGAATAACTTCTGTATCGGAGTTTGTCTGGAACTGACATCCGTGTTTTTCAATCAGTTCTTTACGGATTTCCTGATAGTTGTAAATTTCTCCGTTGAAAATAATGACATGTTTGCCATCTGCACTGTGAATCGGCTGAGATCCGCCTTCAAGGTCGATGATACTCAGACGGCGGAAGCCAAGGGCTACATAGTCATCAACAAAGCTTCCCTTGCTGTCAGGTCCGCGGTGGGCAATGCGTTCACCCATCTGGTCGATGACTTCTTCTCTATTAAAATCGCCGGCGCCATAATAGCCTGCAAATCCACACATAAATTGCACATCCTTTCTGAATTGATACATATTAAAAATATTATAGTAACTTAATTTTGCCTGTAGATTTATTCATTATACCATAGTCTATATAAGATTAACAAGGGATAAAAAACCGGAAAGGAATATCCAATAAAATCAGTAGGATATTCCTTGCATATTTTTTACAGGTGTTATATAGTGAAAAATGCGGATAAATGCGTAAAAGCCGGCAAAGAAAAGGGGAATCCGGGAAATGGAAAAGGTAAAAACTTTCTTGGCAGATATATCTGATCTGCTTAATGAGAAAAATTATCAAAAAATTTATGAAAAAGTTCCGGCGTTCCGACAGGAAAAAGCAGACCGGCTGAAGCACAGGGAGGATCAGGCTCAAAGCGTGGGTGCATGGTATCTTTGGATGAAGATACAGGAGAGACACAAAATACCGCAAGATGCAGGGCAGTCCTTTAATTTATCACATTCTGGGAAATATGTTCTGTGCAGCGCAGGCGTATCCGGAGAGAGGGTAGGCTGCGACATCGAATACATGCGGAAATATCATGAAAGGCTGGCAGAAAAATATTTTTGTTCTTCTGAATATGAGAGAATCCGGAATGCAGATGAAGCAGAGCGGACGGAAATGTTTTACCGCTACTGGGTTTTAAAAGAAAGCTTTTTAAAAGCGACGCGCAAAGGTCTTGTGATGGGATTGAATACCAGCGAGATCCAGATTCCGAAGCAGGGAGATCCGTTTTTTTTAAGGCAGCCGGAAGAGATCCGGGAAGCTTATTATTTAAAAGAATATCAGACAGATGGAGCAAGGATTGCGGTGTGCTCAACGAATCCGAATTTTGACGAAAATATTTTGGATATGACAGATATTTACAAAAGAGAAATGATTGTGGAACTTAAAGATTGAAAATAAGCCAATGAAACAAGAAGTGGATTGGTTAAGAGTTTACAGGTATTTTATGAGAGAAGAAGGAGAAGAAGATGCTTACACAATTTTCGAGAACAGAACTGCTTCTTGGCAAAGAGGCGATGGATAAACTGAAGAATTCAAGAGTTGCCGTATTTGGAATCGGCGGAGTCGGCGGTTATGTATGTGAGGCACTGGTACGAAGCGGAATCGGGGCATTTGACCTGATCGATGATGACAAGGTATGTCTTACCAACTTAAACCGTCAGATCATTGCAACTAGAAAGACGGTAGGGAAATACAAAGTAGATGTTATGAAGGAGAGAATGCTGGAAATCAATCCGGACGTGAATGTGCGGATCCACAAATGCTTCTTCCTTCCGGAAAATGCAGATGAATTTCCGTTTGATGAGTATGATTATGTAGTTGATGCAGTTGATACGGTGACTGCAAAGATTGAGCTTGTCATGAAATCGCAGGCAATGAATGTGCCGATCATCAGCAGTATGGGAGCCGGAAACAAGCTGGATGCAAGTGCATTTAAAGTGGCTGATATCTATAAGACACAGATGTGTCCGCTTGCAAAAGTTATGCGCCGGGAGTTAAAGAAGCGTCATGTTAAGAAGTTGAAAGTTGTTTATTCAGAAGAGAAACCGACCAGACCAATCGAGGACATGGCAATCAGCTGCAGAAACCATTGTATCTGTCCGCCAGGAGCAGAGCATAAATGTACGGAGAGAAGAGATATTCCGGGAAGTGTGGCATTTGTGCCATCTGTAGTCGGACTGATTATCGCAGGGGAAGTAGTGAAGGATCTCTGTGCAAAATAAAATCGCGGGCGCCCCTGCGGGGCGCATATCAAAACCAGGCATTTGCTGTCAGAACTTGCAGCAAATGCCTGGTTTTTTTGTTTCATTTTTTTTCACAGATTTTCCGGAAAATCGATTATTTTATAAAGTTCTACCATCCGGTTCCAAGAGTCTATCTGTCAGAGTCTGGATTCACAGGTAGAAAGTGGAACTATGATTTCCGTAAAAGATGAGGCTGGAAAGGTGATCACAGAGATCAAAACCGAGGTAACTCTGGAGAGTAATTATACAGAGCTTTAAACTTAAAAAATTCTAAACTTGTCGGAAAAGACTGTTTTCTCATGAAGAAATATGTTAAAGTAAGGCTGAAATATGCGTAAAAAGGAACAAACATTAACGAGATGTCGTTTAAGGAAGGAAGAACCATAGACATATGATGAGAGAAGACAGGAAAAGAGCGGAGCAGCGCCAGAAAAAAATAGCGAGGCGCAAGCGGGAAGTACAAAGGATGAAAAGAAAGCTATATAAAGCAGGCATTCTTGCAGCAGCAGGAATTATCGTGTTGGCTGTGATCCTGATGCTTTGTGGAAGTGGAAATGCAAAGAAATCTGCAAAAAAGACATCCTCTGCCAAGACAAAGACAGAGACAGAAACAAAGACACCAGAAGAGATAGAAGCTGAGAAAGTCCAGGAGGTGCTGGATTCTGACCAGTATAAAGACCAGCTGGGCGAATTATATAAGAAAAACCCGGAGACGAAGGAAATCATTCTGAACAGAGAAAAGTATTCCGATGATCTGCTGACATGGCTGTTTGATCATCAGGAAGCACTGCAGTGGGTGATTGATTATCCGGAACAGTCAGCACGATCAGAGGAAGAACTCAGTGCGCAGGGACTTCAGGCGGTAGATTTGAAAGATTACAGAATCCAGAACCATATTCCGGTATATTTCCAGTGGAGCGAAGTATGGGGATATGCATCTTATGGTTCCGAGAATATCGGAATGGGTGGATGCGGACCGACCAGCCTTTCCATGGTGGCGACAGGACTTACAGGCAATACTTCATTTACACCGAAGTATGTGGCAGATATGAGTGTCAATATGGGATATTATGTAGATGAAGTCGGAACAGACTGGACGCTTATGACTGCAGGAGCTTCAGAACTTGGAATAAATTCTGCACAGCTTACAAACTGGTCAGAAGACACTCTCAAATCCGAGCTTTCGGCAGGACATCCGATCATCTGCAGTATGGGACCGGGTGATTTTACAAACCAGGGACATTTTATCGTCCTTTCCGGGTTGACAGAGGAGGGCAAGGTACTGATCAATGATCCGAACAGTAAGATCAACAGCCGTAAGAAATGGGATCTGAATACAATTATAAATCAGATGAATGCAGCGTGGTCATTCTGGGTATAAAAATTTGGAAAAAGTGCAGGAGAATTGGACAAATTCCCTTGCGCTTTTCTTTTATTTATGATATAAATAGATATTGTCGAGAGACAAAATGGGTGGATTCCCGAGTGGCCAAAGGGGACAGACTGTAAATCTGCTGCAATTTGCTTCGGTGGTTCGAATCCACCTCCGCCCATTGCATATTTAGAAAAAATGTGCTATAATGAGATATCATCGCGGGATGGAGCAGTCTGGTAGCTCGTCGGGCTCATAACCCGAAGGTCGTAGGTTCAAATCCTGCTCCCGCA